>OKSF01000469.1_pt1 | contig 38072 bp, 33 predicted proteins | sample 1606061 | NCBI WGS metagenome assembly OKSF01 (sample SAMEA3541567, study PRJEB24748) | human gut metagenome | biome: human gut; feature: human-associated habitat; material: faeces | place: China | collected 2012
CAAGTTAGTAAGACCCCTTGAAGACGACGAGGTAGATAGGGCAGAGGTGGAAGTGTGGTAACACATGGAGCTGACTGTTACTAATAGGTCGAGGGCATAACCAAAAGCAAGAGCACAAAAGTGCGAAGCACAGGTGGATAGGTAAAGATGTTAAAAAGTTTCTTATATGCGATTTTGAAGGTACATGTACCTAATATTCCTCGATAGCTCAGTGGTAGAGCATTCGGCTGTTAACCGAAGGGGCGTAGGTTCGAACCCTACTCGGGGAGTTAAAACCTGTAAGTATAATACTTACAGGTTTTTTGTATAACCGGGATTGCATTTCCTATCATACAAAACTCTACGTCAAGTTGTTAAAAACTTAGCATAATATTAACGTCTTTAAAGCTTCAAAAAACAACCACATTTATGTTAAAATAATTAAAAGATGTTGGGGCGAGTCCCAAGGTCGTTAAGCGAGTCCCAAGTTCATTAAAAGAGTGTTCGAAAAGGTACTTTATTAAAGGATACATATTAATTAATACATATTAAATATGGAAGAAAGGCGTTTATGGGATTACAATTATATCAAAAAAATTTACTGGAAAAACTAAAAGAGTCATTAGGAGCTGTGTTGCCGATCATAGGTATTGTGCTGGTGTTATGCTTTAGCATTGCGCCCATTCCAAACAGCGTCCTGATGACTTTTGTTGTTGGTGCGGTTCTCCTGATCATCGGAATGATGTTCTTTACACTTGGTGCGGAGATGGCGATGACTCCTATGGGAGAACGAATAGGAACGAAACTGACTAATATAAGAAAGATAAGTGTAGTGATAGTGCTGTGTTTTATCCTTGGCTTTATCATCACCATATCAGAACCGGATCTTCAAGTATTGGCTGAACAAGTTCCATCCATTCCCAATTACACGCTGATTATTGCAGTAGCAACAGGAGTTGGAATATTTCTTGTAGCCTCAGTACTTCGAATGTTATTTGGAATTCCACTGGCACATATGCTTTTAATTTTGTACCCGATCATATTCATTTTGGCAAGCATTGTTCCACAAGATTTTCTGACAGTGGCATTTGATTCAGGCGGAGTAACAACAGGACCTATGACAGTACCATTTATTATGGCGTTAGGAATCGGATTTTCAGCAGTTCGAAGTGATAAACACGCGGAAAATGATAGCTTTGGTCTGGTTGCATTGTGTTCAGTCGGACCAATTCTGGCAGTATTGCTGCTTGGCTTACTTTACCACCCAGGGGGAAGTGGATACGAACAGACAATGATTGTGAAGACCGATAATTCAGTAGAAATGTGGCAGCTTTTTCAAGAAGGGCTTCCTTATTATATGAAAGAAATGCTGATCTCTTTACTGCCAATTATTTTATTTTTCTTCTTTTTTCAGATTGTATCATTACATCTTCATAAAAAGACATTGGTAAAAATTATTATAGGAATCATTTATACATACATAGGTCTTGTACTTTTCCTGACAGGGGTAAATGTGGGATTTATGCCGGCAGGTAATTATCTGGGTCAAGTGATTGCGGGGCTTTCCTATCCATGGATCATCGTGCCGATCGGTATGCTGATCGGTTACTTTATCGTAAAAGCGGAACCAGCAGTATATGTATTAACGGAACAGGTAGAAGAACTGACTTCCGGAGCCATTTCCGCAAAAGCAATGGGAATGAGTTTGTCCATCGGAGTCGCACTCTCTCTGGGACTGGCAATGGTGCGGGTGCTTACCGGCATTTCGATTTTGTGGTTTTTGCTCCCAGGATACGCAGTAGCCCTTGGATTAACATTTTTCGTGCCCAAAATATTCACAGCAATCGCATTTGACTCAGGAGGCGTAGCATCCGGACCGATGACAGCAACATTTTTACTGCCATTTTCAATGGGAGCATGCGAGGCGCTAGGTGGAAATGTTGTGACAGATGCGTTTGGAGTGGTAGCTATGGTAGCAATGACGCCGCTTATAACAATTCAAATTCTTGGACTGATCTATCAGATTCAGGAACAGATGAAAGAAAAACAGGCAGCAAAAGATTACACAAGTATAAAAGTATGCATAGAAAATCTAGACAATGTAGACAATCAAGAAATCATTGAGTTGTAAACAGTCGAGTTGCAAACAGGGATGGAGATTTTTACAAGGCGCATATTAGTGAAGATGGAAAATGTTTAAGAAAATTAGAAAGTTCGGAGATAATTTATGAGTAGATTATATATGATGGTGACGATTACAGACAGGAACCGAAAGAAGAAATTTGAAGAATTTTATGAGAAAAATGAGCATATGGTTTTCTTTACAACATTGGGACGTGGAACCGCAAATAGTGAGATGTTGGACTATTTCGGATTGGAAGAATCAGAAAAGGTCGTAATTCTATCGGTGGTAACAGAAGAAACGTGGAAGAAACTAAGGCGGGAAATGATTGTAAAGATGCAGATCGACGTGCCGGGAACCGGAATTGCATTTATCGTGCCACTCAGCAGCATCGGCGGAGAAAAAACATTACATTTCCTGATACAGAGCGAGAAATTTGAACGGGAGGAGGAGTCCACTTTGAAAGAAACAGAATATGAATTATTAGTAGCAATTGCCAATCAAGGGTGCATCGACACCGTGATGGACGTGGCGAGAAGTGTAGGAGCCGGAGGCGGAACCGTGATCCATGCGAAAGGAACCGGCATGGAAACAGCAGAAAAATTTCTTGGCGTATCACTGGCGGCAGAAAAAGAAATCATATTGATCGTCACAAGAAAGAAACAGAAAAATGCAATCATGAAAGCCATGATGGAGCAGACAGGACTTGCCAGCAAAGAAAAAACAATTATATTTTCCCTGCCGGTCACAAGCACAGTAGGACTTAGAATGTATATAGATGAAATGGATATGGATGAGGAAGAAAAAGACAGATAATTCGTGCGTAATGATATTCAATTTCAGTTATAATGAGAACGAAAATCAATAAACCTGCTCAAGTGAGTAATAATTATCAATAAGGGAAAAAGAAGTGGAAATGAAAAAACAAATGCGTTACAATTTAGTGAATTCAAAGTGATGATATAGTACTGAACCAAAAAGTACATATCACATATACTAACATCATATAAGAACCTAGAAGTAGAAAGAAAGGCAGGAGACAAAAGATGTCAAACATTTTAAAAGGCTTAAAAAAAGTAGATGGAAAGAAGACAGGAATCTTTGCAGCAGGAGTATTATTCGGAACTGCAGGAATCAAAGTTCTGTCTAGCAAGGACGCTAAAAAATTATACACAAACTGTACAGCAGCAGTTTTAAGAGCAAAAGAGTGCGTGCTTAAGACAGCAGCTACAATTCAGGAAAATGCAGAGGACGTATATGCAGAAGCACAGCAGATCAACGAAGACAGAGCAGCAAAAGAAGAGCAGGAGTATGCAGAGGCAGTAGCAGCAGAAGAGGCCGAAGAAGCAGAGAAAGCAGCAGAAGCAGATGAGACAGATTTTGCTGAAGAGACAGCAGAGTAAGAACGCAGATAAGACAGCAAAGTCAGACAGGTAAGTAAGACAGCAAGGTCAGACAGCAGGGTAGTTCAAGGAGAACTAGCAAAAAAAATATTGTGATAATTATAAAAATGTAAGGAAAAATCAGGACACCTGTGGTTAAGACTGCAGGTGTCTTGACAAGTTGTAAGAGAATCAATAGCAAGCGAACCATAGCAAGCGAATCAACAGCAAGCGAACCACTGCAAGCGAATCACTGCAAGTGAACCACTGCAAGCGAATCAACAGCAAGCGAACCACTGCAAGCGAATCACTGCGAGGTAAGCAGGGAAGGAAAAAAGCAGGGAAAGAAGGAAAATATACATGAAATTTGTAATCAAGCATGAGATTAAAGGCAGGATCCGTGCCCATGCTGTACAGTACAGAATGACATTTGAGCAGGCAGACCGGATGCAATATTATCTGGAATCCCAGGATATGATTACATCTGCAAAAGTACAGAATCGCACGGGAGATTTTACAATCTGTTACAAAGGCGACAGAGAGAAAGTAATCAAACTGCTTCAAACATTCCGTTATGAGGAAGTGGACATTCCGGAAAATTATGTACAGAATTCCGGACGCGAACTGAATCAGGAATATTGGGATAAGTTAGTTGAAAGTGTAATCTATCATTATGGAAATAAATTATTTTTGCCATATTCGGTCAGAGCATGTATCACAGCAGTAAAATCTGTGAAATATCTTTGGATGGGTGTGCGTACACTGGCAAAAGGTAAGATTGAAGTTCCGGTATTGGATGCGACCGCAATCGGAGTATCTATGTTCCGCGGAGATATCGCAACTGCAGGATCCGTCATGTTCCTGCTTGGAATCGGCGAAATACTGGAAGAGTGGACACACAAGAAATCCGTTGGTGACCTGGCAAGAAGCATGTCACTGAATATCAGCAAAGTATGGCTTGTCAGCGACGGTCAGGAAGTATTAGTACCATTTTCAACTGTAAAGAGCGGCGATATGGTACGCATCCACATGGGAAATGTAATTCCATTTGACGGAACAGTTGTGGAAGGCGAGGCAATGGTCAACCAGGCGTCTTTGACTGGAGAGTCCGTGGCAGTACGCAAGATAGAAAATGGAGAAGTGTATGCCGGAACGGTTGTGGAAGAAGGCGAGCTTACTATACGTGTAAGAGAGGCAAATGGATCAAGTAAATTTGAGAAGATCGTGACGATGATCGAAGAATCCGAGAAACTTAAATCCGGACTGGAAAGCAAGGCAGAACATTTGGCGGATAAACTCGTTCCATACACATTGGCAGGAACAGGTCTTACCTATCTTCTTACAAGAAATGTAACAAAAGCACTGGCTGTATTGATGGTAGATTTTTCATGCGCACTGAAACTGGCCATGCCGATTGCCGTATTGTCTGCAATCCGTGAGGCAAGCAGCTACAACGTCACAGTCAAAGGCGGAAAATATCTGGAAGCAATGGCAGAAGCAGACACCATCGTATTTGACAAGACAGGAACACTGACAAAAGCACAGCCGACAGTTGTAGATGTCGTACCATTCTGCGATAAGACACCAGACGAATTGCTGAGAATCGGCGCCTGCCTGGAAGAACATTTTCCACACTCCATGGCAAAAGCAGTTGTAAATGCAGCACAGGACAAAGGGCTTATCCATGAAGAGTTCCACTCAAAAGTAGAGTACATCGTGGCACACGGCATTTCCTCAAAAATCAATGACCAAAAAGTCGTTGTTGGAAGCTATCATTTCGTATTCGAAGATGAAGAGAGCCAGATTCCAGAAGGAATGGAAGAAAAATTCCAGGAACTGCCATCCGAATGCTCACATTTGTACATGGCAATCGAAGGAAAACTGGCAGCAGTCATCTGCATCGAAGACCCGCTGAGAGAAGAAGCACCACAGATCATCAAAAATCTGAAGGCAGCAGGAATCAGCAAAGTAGTCATGATGACCGGAGACAGCGACCGCACCGCAAAAGCAATCGCCAAACGAGTAGGCGTGGACGTATATTACTCGGAAGTATTGCCGGAAGACAAGGCAAACTTCGTAGAGCAGGAAAAAGCCGCCGGACGAAAAGTCATCATGATCGGAGACGGAATCAACGATTCACCGGCACTATCCGCAGCAGACATCGGAATCGCAATCAGCGACGGCGCAGAGATCGCCCGCGAGATTGCAGACGTGACCATGAGCGGCGACGACTTGAGCGAGATCGTAACTCTGAAGCTGATCAGTAATAAATTAATGAAACGAATTCACAAAAATTACCGTAACATCGTAGGATTCAACACCGCCCTCATCATACTCGGCGTCACCGGAATCCTCCAGCCAACCGTATCAGCACTACTTCATAACACATCAACCCTGTACATCAGCCTGAAAAGCATGGAGAATCTGTTGGAAGAAGAAACAGAAGCGAGAGAATAAGAAGCGAGGAATAAGAGAATCAAGAATGCCCCAGCATTCTTGATGCAAGATGTGCGTCATGCGTTGCATGACGCACATCTGATATATATATAGGAAGAAAAACATATGTAAGAAAACATAAGAAGATATGGCGGATTAGTTGAATTTTGCAATTGAAGTGTTATAATAAAAAATATTAGTGAAAAGAGGTGGAAGGTTATGATATTAGTAGATAAAAATATAAAAAATCGTCATGATGAGATATTTTGCGGAAATTGTTATGATGAAAAATATGTTAATGCAGTATCCTATGATCTTCATATTAGTGGAATAGTTGAAAATAACAATATAGTTCCGTCCTATGTATTAAGACCGGGTGAAGTTGTATTTATTAAAACAGTAGAAGAAATACATATGCCGAACGACTTAATAGGAAGAATTGGTGAAAAAAATTCACGAATGCGTCAGGGGTTATATGTAGCAGGTCCACACTATTATCCAGGGCATAAAACATACCTTTATTTAAGAGTACAGAATATATCTTCAGGAACTATAAAGATTAAAGAAAACGATTCAATTGCACAGATATTTTTTGAAGAATTATGCGAAGTACCTGAAAAAACATATGCCCAACAGTCCAATGCCTCATTCAATAATGAAGACGAATATTTAGGATTAGCTAAATACAAAGATGAGTACGAAGAGAGAATGAATAATTTAAAAGATGCTGGTCAGAATTTAGATGAAAAAATTAATCATATCTATGCAAATATTTTAACATTGATGGGAATATTCGTATCAGTGTTCTCATTAATAATGGTTAATTTTACGAACATTACACAAAATAATATAAATGGAAAATACATAGCAACCGTGAACATTTCATTAGGAATTGTTATTTCACTATTTTTAGGATTGATTCTACTTTTAGTAAATCATAAAGAAATAAATAAGTCGGCATTCTTTTTGTATATCGCAGGAATATTAGTATTAATTGGATTATTGGCTTGGATTATATAAAAAGCATACGAAGAAAGCGCAAATCAAGAAAAAGAATTGCGCTTTCTTCGTATGTAAAAAGTGCGTAAAAAACAAATTGTACAAAAACATTCCACAATTCCAAAAAGGGACAGGTTAGAAAAACCGGAACCTCCACAAAAACGGAAAAGTAAAAAAATACACAATTCAAAAGGGACAGGTAGAAGTCTGTTTGGGGACGGGGTTTTTTCAAAAAAACCCCGTCCCCAAACAGAAATTGACAGCTTTTGTCTATTGCAAATATTGTCAAAACATGGTAGCCTTAATTAGTAATAAAAGGTAGTCAGGAAATAGGACTAACTAAATACTATTTTTGCAGTGCATGAAATAGTGATAACGCAGATTGATAATTTTCCCACCTTGTGTACATGTCAAAAGTATCAGGTGGCATTTGTGCTGTAAAAAATAAGTGAAATTTATATACAATACATATACAGGAGTAGAGATGAAAAAGATAGATATGCACTGTCACATACTACCTGGTATAGATGATGGATCTGCAAATCCGAAAGAGACATTAGCGATGCTACGCATGGCATTGAATCAGGACTTTGTAGGTATGATCGTAACGCCACATGGCTCAGTCCGTAATGCATCCGTAGAACGAGTGCAGGAGATTCGAACATTGTGTAAGAAGTTCAGAATTCAGGCATATCAACGACTTGGAGTCAGGCTTCCGGTATTTCCGGGACAGGAAATTATGTATTCGGTAGATACAAGACAGTTACTAAAGGAAGGTAAGCTTCTGACGCTGGCAGACAGCAGATATGTGTTATTGGAATTCCTCCCGGGGACAGCTTACTCTAAGATATTCAGCGCAGTGCGCCAGATGCAGATGGCAGGTTATGTCCCAATTTTGGCACATGTAGAAAGGTATCATGTGTTAAGAGAAGAAGGCAGACTGGAAGAGCTGGCTGATACAGGAGCAAGAATCCAGATGAATTACAGCTCTATAGATGGAGGATGGAATAATAATACAGCACAGTGGTGTAAGCGACAACTGAAAGATGGTCTGGTCCATTACCTGGGAACAGATATGCACAATAGCGGAGAACGCAGTCCACAGACAGAACACGTTGAGAAGTGGCTGAACAAGAATCTGCCTGAAGACTATGTATGGGCATTGATACAAGGCAATGCAAGAAGAATATTAGATGACCGCGGATCACACAAGCCTAAAACATAAATTGTTCCAAAATTTTTTACAATTCAAAAAGGGACAGGTTAGAAATAAAAGAAACCCTAGAAAATGGGAGGGTAAAAACACACACAATTCAAAGAGGGACAGGTAGAAGTCCAATTGGGGACGGGGTTTTTTTAAAAAACCTCCGTCCCCAAAACCCCAAAACCCCGTCCCCCAAGAAAGGAAATCAGATTAATGGGAAAGAATTACGACAATGATGAGATGGAAATTGACTTACTGGAGCTCTTTTATGTACTCAAGTCGAAGATACTGGCGATCCTGGGAGTGGGACTGCTGTTCGGCTGTATTGCGTGTGCGTATGCCGGATTCTTAGTGAAGCCGCTGTACACATCTTCTTCCATGATGCTTGTACTGACCAAGGAGACGACGCTTAGTTCTCTGGCGGATCTGCAGATGGGTTCACAGCTTACCAAGGACTATTCCATCTTGATCACAAGCCGTCCGGTGCTTACGGATGTTATCGACCAGTTAGATCTGGATATGGACTATAAGCAGCTGAAGGATATGATCACAGTTGCGAACCAGGACGATACGCGTATTCTGCAGTTGTCTGTGGAGTATTCTGATGCCAAGCAGGCGAAGGAGATTGTAGACAAGCTGTCAGAGGTTGCTTCTGAGTATATCGGAGACAAGATGGAGGTTACACCGCCTAAGATCGTTGAAAAAGGTGAGGTTCCGACTTCCAGATCAAATACAGGCGTGGCGAAGATGGCAGTGATGGGTGTGCTGGCAGGTATGATCCTGTGCGCAGGTGTGATTGTTGTCCGCACGATTATGGACGATACGATTAAGTCTGAAGAAGATATAGAAAAATATCTGGGATTATCTACATTGAGTGTAATTCCGGACAGAAAGGATTATATTAATGGATCAGGAAAGAAGAAGTCAAAGAGAAATGATGCAGGAAAACGAAAAGCAAGCTAGAACTACATATACAAATGCGCAGGCAAAAGCGGCAATGTCCCGCCGTGACAATAAGGCATCTAAGCTTCGGGTGGAGCTGACGGATCCTCGTAAATCAAATTACTTTTACGAGGAGGCGTTAAAGACGCTGAGAACAAATATCCAGTTTGCGGGAGCGGATATTAAGACGATCCTTGTGACAAGCTGTTTCCCGAATGAGGGAAAGAGTGATGTTGCCTTCCAGCTCGCAAGGGAAATGGGTATGGCCGGCAAGAAGACAGTTTTTTTGGATGCGGACATCCGAAAATCAGTCCTTGTGCAGAGATATTTCGTGGATAGTGACGTGAAGGGACTGTCCCAGTTCTTAAGCGGACAGGCACCGGTGCGCGATATTTTATATGGAACGAATTATGAAAATGTAGATATGATTTTTGCAGGACCGATGGCTCCGAATCCATCCGAACTTTTAAATGGAAGAGTGTTCGCCAAGTTAATGGGTGAGCTGAAGCAGAGATATGACTACGTCCTGATTGATACACCGCCGATGGCAAGTGTGGTAGATGCAGCCATTGTTGGAAAGGTGTGTGATGGAGCAATCCTTGTAATCGAGAGTGGATTTGTAGGATATCGTGCAGCGCAGAAAGCAATCAAGCAGTTGGAAAAGAGTGGAACACATATGCTTGGAGCTGTGTTGAATAAAGTTGATACAAAGAAAGAAAAATATTATTCCTATTACAGTTATGGAAGTAAGTATGGTTATGGCTATGGCCAGAGTCATGAAAATGCGTAGGAAAGGAATGTAAAGAACAGTATGAAGAAAAGAAAGACGAACCCGAAGGTTCAGAATGCTCTGCTGTTGATTGCATGTATCGTATTATTCCTGATATTAGGTTCGCTTTTATTTTTCAATCATAAGAAAGAAGCTGCAAATAGCAGTGAGTTAAAGAAAGCGGCGCAGGAAGAGATCCAGAAGGAGAAATCAGATCAGACATGGACAGAGGACCAGAACAGCGAAGATCAGAACAACACCAGTCAGACAGACGAGAAACAGACAGACGAGAATCAGGCAGACGAGAATCAGGCAGACGAGAACTAGACAGACGAGAATCAAGCAGACCAGAACTAGATAGTCGAGAACCAGAACGGCGAGAATCATCAGGAAAACGCCGGGGAAGATTCGCAGCAGTTATTATCGCAGGCGCAGCAGTACTTGCGGTGGCAGGTCTTGGATATGCAGGTATCCAAAAAAAGAAAGCAGCAGAAGCGGCAAGTGCGAAAGCAACTGCACAAGCAGATGATTCCAACAACGTCACCTGGCAGGGAAAGACATACAAGTATAATCAAAATCTCAGCAACTACTTATTACTTGGGGTAGACAAGCGTACACCGGCAGAGACAAGAGTCGGGAAAGCCGATGCAGGACAGGCAGATGCCTTATTCCTGCTGTCACTGAACCGCAAGACGAAGAAAATGACGATGATCTCGATTCCAAGAGATACGATGACAGATGTGGAAAGCTTTGACCTGGAAGGAAAAAGCCTTGGAAAATCCAAAGACCACATCAGCCTCTCCTATGGATATGGAGACGGAGGCGCCGAGAGCTGCAAACTCACACAGAAAGCAGTGTCCAATCTCTTCTACGGACTTCCGATTCAGGGTTATCTTGCCATGAATTTGGACGGGATTCCAGAGCTTACAAAAAGTGTAGGCGATCTGACAGTGACTGTGCCAAATAACAGTCTGGAGTATGAATATCCGGAATTTGCCGAAGGTGCAGAAGTAACACTGACCGAAGAAAATACAGAAGTTTTCTTAAGAAGCAGAGATGTAGATGAAAGCCAGAGCGCCATCTACCGGATGGAACGTCAGAAAGCATTCTTAGATGCGTTTTCAAAAAAGGCAAAAGAATGCTACGAGCAAAATGCAAAATTTGCAGCGAATCTGTTCGTGGCGATCAAACCATATACCGTCACCAATATCAGCGAAGACCGTCTGATGAAGTTATTCCAGACAGCAGACGAAGGAGACGGCTACATAGAATGGACCGTTCCGGGAGAAGGAACACAAGGTCTTTCCTACGATGAATATCACGTAGACGACGATGCTCTGTATACAAAGGTTATGGAGACATTCTATCAAGAAGTAAAATAGATGAAAAAACAGATATAAAAACAGACAAATGAGCAATAAGACGTAAGGGGCTATAGAATCATGAGGAAACGATACGTCGTAGCAGGGATACTGGCAGCAGCCGGACTGATTTGCGGAGGAATTGCATATTACCAATATTATCAGGATGCCCATGCAGGGCAGGAATATGAAAAAATAAAAGAAAAAGTCGTGACAGAAGAACCGGAAGAGACACCGAAAAGTACCGTCGAGATACCAATCGACTTCCAGACATTACAGAACATGAATCCAGACATTTATGCATGGATCAAAGTACCGGGAACTGTCATCGACTATCCAATCGCACAGAGTGAGACAGATAACACCTATTATTTGAACCACAGTGTGGAATATGATGAGAACAAAGCCGGAGCAATCTTTACCGAGGACTACAATACGAAGACCTTCGAAGATCCGAACACCGTGATCTACGGACACGGCATGGCAAATGGTTCCATGTTCGACGGTCTGCATCAATATATGGACCGGGATTTCTTTGATCAGAACAAAGAAGTCATCATCTACATGCCGGACAAGATTTTGCACTACCAGATCTTTGCAGCATACCTGTATGACAACCGGCATCTGCTGCAAAGCTTTAACTTTGATAACAAAGACATTTACCAGGCTTACTTGGATATGGTATTCGGTATCCGGGATATGAAGTCGAATATTGATACAGCAGCGAGTGTGACTGCAGATGATAAGATCATCACACTATCTACCTGCTATGCAGGTATGGACAACCGTAGATACCTGGTACAAGCCGTACTAGTATCTATAGAACAATAATTAAGAAAAGGAGGTAAAGACCAATGAAGAAGAAACTGATCAGCCTGGCTATGCTGGTAACAGTATTCGCAATGCAGGTTGTAGGTGTATCCGCTGCAAGTAAGACAACAACAATGGCAGCAACTGGAGCAGCTCAGGGAAAATATGACGTAGAAGCTATGTCACAGAGTGAGATTGCAGATGTTGCTAAAGTAAATCAGACAGCAGCAGATCTGATTAAAGACGTCAATGCAGGAACTAAGACACTGGATGACATTGCAAAAGCTGAATCCAGCATCGCATCAGATCTTGCAGGGGAGTCTTTAGTTACTGCATTCATGGATGTAACACCAATTAATAGTGGCGTTCAGCTTGCAGACGGAAGATATCAGGTAACATTATCTGTACCTGCACTTACAAAAGGAATGACAGATGTAAAAGTACTTCACTTCAGTACTGCACGTAATGTATGGGAAGTTATTACACCATCTAATGTAGATCTTAACAATAAAGAGCTTACATTTGAGGTTCAGGATCTGTCACCAATCGCAATTATTGCGAAAGTTAATGCTTCACAGGCAGTGACAAACACAGCAGGAACATCACCAAAAACAGGTGTTGATTCCACAAACGCAGTGCCATTCGCAGGCGTAGCAGTCGTTCTTTTAGGAGCGGCAGCAGTTGTAGCATTCAGAAAGAAGAATGCTTAATTGAAAATGTTAGAGCTTAGGGAAGCTGAAGTATGAAAATTATACGTCAGCTTCTCTTTGGCTTGAGAAATAAATGACATAAACGAGACAATGAAAATGAATACACACAAACAAATTGTTTGTATTATATAAATAGTTATAAGAACTGAGATTTAGTTATGGTGAGGATTTAGGAAATGAAAAAAATTCCATTTGCAGTTGTAAAAATGGTAAATATCGTGTTGCTGATGATTCCGTTCTTAATATGTTGGACATTATATTATGAACCGAGAACCACAACAGTCGGATCAAAGCAGGTTAGCGTACTTGTTATGATAACATTCTTTTTTATTTGTTATTATTTTGGACAAAGGTTGGATTGTTTTCGAGTGTCCATCTTACAGATTCGAGATGTTATATTTGGTGAAGTGCTGGCAACAATGATTACGGATGTTATTATGTATATCCTGATTTGGATGTTATCTATCCATTTACCGAATCTGATTCCGGGACTTATTACCTGGGGTGGACAGTGCGTTATAGGAGTAATATGGGCATATGTTATGCATCAAAGTTATTTTTCTACACATCCTCCGCTTCGTACAATCGTGATATATGACGAACGAATGGGAATGGAAAACCTTATTCATACATATGGACTTGAAAAGAGATTTAATATCAAGACGGTTTATCCCGTCGAAAGTATTATGGATAAGCTGGAAGTAATGGAAGAATTTGATGCCGCATTTTTGTGTGGGATACATTCTCGCGAAAGAAATATAATACTAAAACATTGTATCAATCATAAGATCAAACTTTTTATGATTCCGAGAATTGCAGATGTTATGATGCGTGGATCAGAACAGATACATATGTTACACTTACCAATTTTGAAAACTCAGAGATATAAGCCATCGATAGAATATCAAATTATTAAAAGAACGATGGATATTGTAGTATCGGGAATTGCAACGATTGTATTATCTCCATTATTCTTAATTACGGCAATTGCTGTGAAGTCAGATGGAGGTCCGGCATTTTATAAGCAAAAGAGACTTACAAAAGATGGAAAAGTATTTGAAATTTTAAAATTCCGCAGTATGCGAGTAGATGCTGAAAAATATAGTGGAGCAGTTCTGTCAGCAGGAGAAAATGATCCAAGAATTACAAAGGTTGGACGCATTATTCGTGCATGCAGACTGGATGAACTTCCACAGCTTCTTAATATATTAAAAGGTGATATGAGTCTGGTGGGACCTCGTCCGGAGAGACCGGAACTTCAAAAAGAGATTGAAAAAGAAGTGCCTGAATTCGGACTCCGTCTTCAGGCAAAGGCTGGACTTACTGGTTATGCTCAGGTATATGGAAAGTATAATACAACTTTCTATGACAAGTTATTGATGGATCTTATGTATATCTCCAAACCAAGCATCTTGGAAGACTTTACGATTATGCTTGCAACAGTGAAGATACTGACAAGTAAGGAAAGTACAGAAGGCGTTGGAGAAGGAAAAGAAGAGTTGAAGTTAAGAAATAAAGAGAATAACATCTAAATCTACTATATTTAATTTGGAAATTTCGGATAATAAATTGAATAATAGTAATGGATGATTGGTGCAGGGCAAGAAACGTAGATTATAAATTTTGAGGTAAAAAGAAAATGTTAGTTAGTGTTATTATGCCATCATATAACTGTGGTAAGTATATTTTGCAATCATTAGATTCTGTGATTGCTCAGACTGTAACAGATTGGGAAGTTCAAATTGTAGATGATTGCAGTACGGATAATACTGCTGAGGTACTGAAACCATATTTGGAAAAGTATTCCAATATCCATTATTATGTTTTGCCACAGAATGGTGGACCGGCAGTTGCCCGGACAGAAGCAATGAAACGGGCAACTGGAAAGTATGTTGCATTTCTCGATAGTGATGATTTATGGAACCCAAACAAATTAGAAAAGCAGATTGCATTCATGAAAAAAACAGGTGCTAAATTTAGCGCAACTGGGTATGGCTGTATGGACGAAAAAGGAAATGATTTGCACACAGCATTCATACCGCCAAAGAAAACGGATTATAAGAAGATGATTCGACTTTCTAATCCAATTGGTAATTTGTCCGTAATGTTTGATCAAGAAGCTCTTGGAAAATTTGAAGTGCCACCTATCAAGAAAAGAAATGATTTTGCATTGTGGCTGAAGATATTAAAAAAGACGGATTTTTGTTATGGTATGGAAGAAGTTTTAGGGACATATCGAATGGGGCGTGCAGGATCAGTATCCAGCAATAAACTAAAACAGGCAAAATATCATTGGCAGTTATATCGTGAAATTGAAGGACATAGTTTTGTTCGTAGTATATATGAAGTAGGATGTTGGGCCTGGGTAAAAGGTACTGGTATAGGAATTGATAAAAGAAAAGTGTAAGAAAGGAGGAGAACAAAATGAATAAGAAAAAGGTGTATGGTGGGTTATTAGCATTTATAGCAACTGTTGCTGGAGTTGATAATGCAAAAAAGTTTGATACGCTTTTTCGTGATCATAAGAAGTTAAATTTGAAGAATCCTCAAACACTTTCAGATAAGGTGACGTATATTGAATTGCATGATCAGTCGCCTTTGGCGGTTAGCTGTACGGACAAATATGCTGTAAGGGAGTATATTGCAAAAAAAGGATTAGGAGATATTCTCATTCCAATTTATGGGGGAGGGTACACTCAATTTGAAGACATTAAATTAAATGAGTTACCTAATAGTTTTGCAATTAAGGCAACTCATGGCTGTAAGATGAATTATCTTGTGCCGGATAAGTCTAAGTTTGATTCTGAAAAATGTAAAAAAGAAATCCGAAGATGGATGAATACTACATATGGAACCTATTCAATGGAACCTCATTATATTAAGATACCTCATAGGTTTTATATAGAGAAGTATCTCGAGAAGGCAGATCAACTTGTTGATTATAAAATTCACTGCCTTAACGGGGAACCACGGTTTGTACTGACGTGTAGTGATAGGAAAAGTAATGGCGATAAAGCAATGCAGGTGGCATTGGATTTATTTGATATGGATTGGAAATCAATTCCTGAAATTGTTTCTTCTGGATCGGAATATCCTGGTAATGGGAAAGTGAAAAAACCAGAAAATTTAGATGAAATGATTAGAATAGCTAAAATTTTGTCAAAAGATTTCAAGTTTGTACGTGTAGATTTGTATGAACTTGAGAAAAAGGTTTATTTTGGAGAATTAACGTTTTCACCAGCACATTGTGTTTTTCCGTATCTTTCTAATAAGTTTGACTTAGAAATGGGAAAATTGTTGCAAATCTAAGTTGGATAGATTCTTCCATCTTTTATCATAGGACTAAGATGGAGGAAAAATATGAATATAAAGAGTGGTTATGGTAAAATATTGACTGGAATTAGTAAGCTTTTTGGTGTTGATACCGCTAAAAAATTTGATACAAGGCTTAGGTTTCAGCGTGACTTAAATTTGAATCAACCGAAGTCATTAGCAGATAAAGTAACATATCTTGAACTGCATGATCCATCACCATTAGCACCAAAATGCACCGACAAATATGCAGTTTGGCAGTATGTGGAAGAAAAAGGATATGAAGACATTCTGGTTCCAGTTGTTGGCGGACCCTGGAGTAAAATTGAGGAAGTCGATTTTACTACGCTTCCAGAAAGTTTTGTATTTAAGGCAACCCATGGTTGTAAGATGAATTATCTTGTTCCAGAAAAAGGAAAAATGGATAAGAAGAAATGTGTCAACGAAATGTCGAAATGGCTAAAAACTACATATGGAACCTATTCGATGGAACCTCATTATTTAAAAATTCCGCATCGAATCTATGCTGAAGAGTATTTAGCAGATGCGAATAAACTAATTGATTATAAATTCCATTATATGAATGGAATTCCACAGTTTGTTTTGGTGTGTTGTGATAGAGTTACAACGGAGCTAGGAAATAATGTGAGCAGACATATTCTAGATATGAATTGGAAACCGTTGAAGGGATTAACAGATGAAACTGCAGATGTGGTGAAAAAACCAGAGCATCTTGAACAAATGATAGAGATTGCGCGAAAGTTGTCTGCTGATTTTAAGTTTGTACGTGTAGATTTGTATGATATAAATGGAAAAGTATATTTTGGTGAGTTGACATTTTCACCGACTAATGGGGTATTCTCACATTACACACAAGAATTTCTGGATGAGATGGGTGCAAAATTAGTCATATAAAAAGGAGAGAATAATGGGAATTGGTATTATTGGCCATTTTGGAGGCAATGAAAAATTTAATGATGGTCAAACTGTCAAGACTGTTGCGATATATGATGCTCTTAAAAGATATGGTATTAAAGAAGTTGACAAAATTGATACATACTATATTAAAAAGAATCCATTTATTTTCGTGAGAATGTTTATGAAAGGTGTATTTAAAGATAAAAAATATATTGTTTTGCTGTCGTCTAATGGTAGAAAAATTTTATTTCCAGTACTAAGTTTTATGAGTCGATATATGAAAAAGGAAGTTTATCATTATGGAATTGGAGGTAGGCTTGCCCGGGAAGTAAACAAGAAAGAAAAATGGAAAAAATATGTTTCTTCATTTAAGAGCAATTGGATGGAAAGTATAGAACTGGCGGATCAGTTGCAAAAGCTTGGTGTGAGGAATGCAATTTATTTGCCCAATTTTAAGAAACTGAATATTTTGACAGAAGCAGAACTTTTTAAGGAATATAGCGAACCGTATAGATTATGTACTTTTAGCCGTGTAATGAAAGAGAAGGGAATTGAGGATGCTATAACTGCAGTGAGAGAAATCAATGATGAATATCAAAGGAAAATTGTAACGTTTGATATTTATGGACCAGCTGAAGAATCTTATTTATTGCAGCTGAATGAAATGATTGAGAAAAATGATGATTGCAGGTATTGCGGGGTGATTCCTGCGAATGAGAGCGTAGAAGCTTTAAAAGATTATTATGCGTTGCTTTTTCCAACACACTGGAAGCATGAAGGAATTCCAGGGACGATTATTGATGCACTTTCTGCTGGAGTCCCTGTTATTGCACGCAGATGGCAGTATTGTGATGAGATGTTACAACATAAAATGACGGGGTATATTTATGATTTTGATAAACCAGAGGAATTAACAAAGACAATTTTATATTCAGTAAAGCATGTTGAGGAGACTATAAAGATGAAATCAGCATGCATAGCTCGAGCCAAGGATTATAGTGAAGAGTATGTTATGAAATATATTGCGAAGCAAATGGGAATTGAAAGGTAAGAAATTAAAATGAAGATAGGTGTGATTGGACATTTAGGCGGTAATTGTGACTTTACAGATGGACAAACAGTAAAAACAAAGGCTCTAATAGAAGGATTGTACGATGAAGGATATTCAGATTTGATTATTGCGGATACCTTTTATATGAAGAGAAATCCGTTAGTATTTGTGAAGCAATTGTTGCAGGTGATAAAAAAAACGGATAAGATTATCGTTCTTCTTTCGAAACGCGGTCGAAAAGTATTGTTCCCAGTTCTTTGTATGATAAGCACAAGAAAAGACATTTATCATTATTCGATTGGCGGAAGATTGGCGAAAGAAGCAGCAAAAAATAAAAAATATAAACGACAGATTGCATCATTTAGTGCTAACTGGGTTGAAAGTAAAAAAATCGCATGTGAACTTCATAAATTGGGAGTATCTAATGCGTCATATCTTCCTAATTTTAAATGTATAAAAAAATTAGATGAGCTCGAAATAGCAAATTGCGAGCAAGAACCTTACCGTTTCTGTATGTTTAGTCGTGTGATGCCTGAAAAAGGTGTAGAAGATGCAATGAGAGCAATTCGACATGTTAATGAAAAAAACGGAAAAACAGTTGCAGTATTAGATATCTATGGGCCAATCGAGAATCAATATGATGAGCGTTTTCAGTGGGCACTTAAAAATATTGGGGGGGCATACAAGGTATTGCGGCATTGTACCACCGAATGAAAGTGTTAGTGTCTTGAAAGATTATTTTATGCTTTTGTTTCCGACATATTGGAGTGGAGAAGGAATGCCAGGAACGATAATCGATGCTCTTACAGCTGGGGTACCAATTATTGCGCGACGTTGGGAGTTTTGTGATGATATGATTGATAACCAAATTACAGGACTTGTTTATGAATTCAATCAGCCAGAAAAACTTGAAGAAAAAATAAGCAGTGCTATTGAAAACCCAACAGTAATTATAGAGATGAAAAAGAATTGTATTAGCAAAGCGTTTGAGTATAGCGAAGAATATGTAATGGCTCAAATAGTTGAAAGAATGGGTATATGAGGAAATACTATTATGAAAAAAAAATTAAGCAAAATAGTAATGTATATAGATATGATGGCTCATGGTGGAGCACAACGTGTAATGGGAAATCTTGCAGCTTTTTTTGTTAATGAGGGAGTAAATGTTATTTTAGTAAATGATTTTAAACTAAATGAGCATGAAGCATGTTACCCAGTTGATGATAGAGTAAAGAGAGTGTATTTACGAAATACAAATGAAGGAAACATATTTAAAAAGAATATAGAACGAATAGCGAGACTTCGTGGACTTATAAAAGAGGAAAATCCTGATCTTGTGCTATCATTTCTTGGAAGACCTAATAAACGTATGTTAATTGCTACAATAGGATTAAAACCCAAAAAAGTTGTGTCAGTGAGAAATGATCCATATAGGGAATATGGACAAGGAGTATTAAATAAGTGCATTGCAGGTATTTTATTTAGCTTGGCAGATGGTTGTGTTTTTCAGACGGCAGAGGCCCAAAAATATTTTCCAAAGTTTGTCAAAAATAAAAGTATGATAATAGTTAATCCGGTGAATGAGCAATTTTATTTGCAAGAAAGAAATGGAAAAGATAAAAATATTGTGTCAATTGGACGTCTGGAACCACAAAAGAACAATGAATTGTTAATTCGAGCATTTAAAAAAATAGAAACACAGTTTCCAGATGAAAGACTTGTTTTTTGGGGAACAGGTTCAAAATTGAATTATTTACAAAAAATAGTAAATGATTTAGAAATTAAGGATAAAGTATTGTTTGCCGGTGACACAAATTGTGTCTTGGAAAAATTGAAAAATTGTAAAATGTTTGTTTTGTCGTCTGATTATGAAGGAATGCCAAATGCATTAATGGAGGCGATGGCGAGTGGTACACCGTGTATTTCGACGGATTGCCCATGTGGAGGCCCCAAGGAACTGATTATGAACGATATAAGTGGAATTTTAGTTCCTACTAATGATGTGGATAAAATGAGTGAGGCACTTAGGGGACTTTTAGAAGATGAAAATAAAAGAAAATACTTAGGAGAAAATGCAAAAATAGCTGCAGAAAAATTTCGTGCTAAGCGTGTTTATTCTGTGTGGAAAATGTATTTTGAAAATATAACAAATTAATGTGTATGATGTTTGAAGAGAAGAGGATAATATGGAGCAAAAGAAACGAAGAGGGATAATAAAAATATCTCTGCCAATATTTATTATTGGCATATATATAGTTGCTGTCTTTTTGTTTGACGATTCCCCAAAGTTGTTTTTGTTTGCAAATGTATTGTTTGCAATTATGGTGTTTGAGTCATTATATAGAGGGTGGGAGATTTCTTTTAAAGTTTCAGTTCCTGGGCAAATTCTATTGCTGTATTCTGGTTGGGTAACAATTTCAATTATTTGGGCATGGGATAGGAATGCAACTTTAAATGATATAAAAAGGCAGATTATTTTTACTGTTTTATGGATGGCAATTGTCAATGTGCTTAAACAGGATAAAAAATTTATAGAAAAAGTATTGGAATGGATAATGATAGCGGGTGCTTGTTTAACCTGCTATTTATTGTTATACTACGGTCCGTTTATGTATATTCAGGCACTATTTCAAGGAAAGAGAATTGGGGAAGAGATTCTTCAACTAAATAAATTAGGAATGTATACTGCAACTTCGTGTATTATTGCGTTCAATTTTTATTTAGAAAAAAGGAAGCTAAGATATATGTTTTTTTTCGTATTATCTTTAATTGCAATGGTAGGTAGTGGATCTAAAAGAGCGTTTTTAATGCTTGGAATATCTTTGATAATTAGTTTACTGTTAAAAATTAAGAATGAAAATGTAAAAAATCGTGCAATAAAAATCTTGTTAGCAGTCATTGTAATTTATATTGTAATTATGCTTGTATCAAAATTGAATTTTTTCGCAGGCGTTTTATCAAGATTTCAGGAATTGTTTACGGTATTGGAAACGGGAGATACAAAGTTTTCGAGGGTTAGATTTATAAGATATGGATTAAAAAGTTTCATGGAACATCCTATTTTGGGCTTGGGAAGTGGAAATAGTCATAAAGTTACGTTAGAGGCAATGGGATGGGCAACTTATTTACATAATAATTATCTGGAACAATTAGTAAATCTTGGAATTGTTGGATTTTTGCTTTACTATGGATTATATGTAGTCTTGTTAAAGAGTCTTCGACCAGGAATAAAGCATGATTCATTTTGCGCAAAAACAGTAATGATACTTTTATTATCACAATTGATTTCGGACATTGCAGTTACATCGTATAATTTGAAATTTACATATATATTATTTGCGATTGCTATTTCTACAATCGAAAATGGCTATCAAGAGAGGGAGTAGATAAAATGAAATTGATAGAAAAGTTGTTTTTTGAGGGCGTATGGGAATGCTATTTTAGGGATATTCAATCAGTTTCTCTTTTAGATAAAAAAGCAGTAGCTGATAATTGGAATAAAATTATTGTACCTAGACGATATTGGTGTGCAGATCCATTTATAGTAAATGACGAAAAGGATAATTATGTTTTCTGTGAGCTTATGGATCGTAAGATATCAAGAGGGCTTTTGGGAATAGGAAAGCTATCAGTGAATGGAGAAACAAAAATTACAATTTTAGCTGATTTGGGGTGTCATACATCATATCCGAATATATTTACTGTCAATGGTGAGTGGTTTATGATTCCAGAAACCGTTGATCGCAAAAGTATCGAATTATATAAAGCTAAGGCATTTCCATATACATGGGAAAAAGTAGCAACGATTCTAAATGGAATAAATGCAGTAGATACAACAGTTTTTTTTATGAATGAAAAGATGTTCTTATTCATTTATGATGAAAACGGAATTAATAATAAATTGAGTATCGGGGAATTGGATTTAAACACGTACACAGTAAAAAATATAAAGAAAGTAATGCAATATACGTCCAAAGTAGGAAGACCTGGAGGGAATATTGTATATAAAGATGGACAAATGTTAAGACCAACACAGTATGGGGTTAATCATTATGGTGAAACATTAATTTTTAAAAATTTTCAGTATAATCCAGAAAATGGTGAGTATCATGAAGAGGATGTTATGGAAATGCGACCAGTAGATATTATGCCTGAGTATATTGCAAAGAACTTAAATGGATTGCATACATATAATCAAGTTGGAAAATATGAAATTATTGATGTTCATCGAAAAAACTTCTTTATAGAAAGACCATTAGTATCACTGTTGAAAAAGTTAAGAATAGGAGGATACAGATACTATGTTAGAGAAAAATAAGAAATTACTTTTCTTGTGTGGTTATAAATCATTATATGGAGGAAATTTTATTCCATCTCTAATGGCATTAGAGGATAAATTAAAAACATATGGTGTGAATTGTATGTATGCGTTTCCTCAAGAGGCACAAAGTAGACCGTGGATTTCATTTCTAAAATCAGAAGGAAAGCAGCTGACTTTTTTTGATTTTGATTTACCTAATAGAGAATTTATTGATGAATTGACACGAGTTGTTAAAGAACATCAAATTAATTACATTCATTCACATTTTGCGCCAATTCTGAAAGTTGAATTATTTGCAAAGAAACATAAAGATATTCATGTTTTTGTACATATTCATTCAGATTTTTCAGCAGGGAAATTTTCTGTAAAAAAGAAGATGAAAAATTTTTTACTTTATAAATTCTTTTCAGGAAATGTTACATTCTTTGGTGTTAGTAAAGCGTTTGTTAATTACAATCCCCAAAAGATAAATTATGTAGCTAATTGTTTAGCAAAGAGACGTGTTTTAAGTAGTCATGTGGGAGGAAAAGCAATACGAGAAGAATACAATATCACGGAGAAGGAGATTTTATGTGAAATTTTCGGTTGGTCACCAATTGTCAAAGGTCTGGACATCGCAATAAATGCAGTAAAAATTTTGAATGAAGAAAGGGGACTTGTAGTAAAACTGGCAATTATTTGTGGTCGAGAGATGACAGTTACAAGAATGAAGAAATGGATAGCAAACAATACAAAATGCTCGGGGGAAGAAAATTATTTGATATATTGGGAACCCATGGAGGATGTATTCTCTTATCATGAAGCAGCAGATATTCTTTTATCAACGAGTAGATCAGAAGGCTTTTCATATTCTATATTAGAAATGTTAAGCTTGGGAAAAAGATGTGTGGTTAGTGATATTCCGGGAAATAGGTGGGCAGAAGAGTATGAAACAGTTTTTGCCTTTTCATCAGAAAGTACGGAGGGTTGTGTTGAAGCAATTTGTAATGAACTCAAGAGCAAAAAAGAATGTAATATGAAGGTTGCAGAAGCTATACAAAAGAATTATTCAATAGATATTTGGACGAATACAATAGCTGAAAAAATGAATCAGGTTATTTAAGATTGTAGGAGGTGTAAAATTGCAAGTTACAACATATAAAAAAATTTCTGATGTTGAAAAACTATGGAATAAACTGTATAAAAGCAGTATGGAAATGTCATTTTTTCAGTCTTTTGAATGGAATGTTGCTTTGGAGTATAACTTTTACGGAAAGAAAGAACAATACAAAGGACGTAAGTTATTGTATGTTGTTTTTGATGAATGTCTTATACTGCCATTAGTAATAAACCAGCGAAAAAAAGAAATTACCTTATTAGGACATGGAGAATCAAGTGATTATCTTTCCTTTATATATGGAGAGTATAATTCAAAGATTTTTGCAGAGGCAATCCTTTATGTCTTGAATAAGTTTTCGCAGTATAAATTTATATTAGATAAAATTAATCAAAGTAACCCATTGGCAAATATGTTGCAAGATGGAATTGATTCAATTAAAATCACAGAGATAGAAAAAGAGTGTGTGTATGTTCCTACTAATAATGGAAGTACTTCATTTTATAATTCTCTTTCAAAAAGCGCAAGACAGAATTATAGAACGGCAAAAAACAGATTAAAAAAAGATGGACATACTTATCAAGTGGAAACAGAAGTAGGAAAAGTAAATAATGAACGTGCTCAGCAATTGTATGAACTATACAGGGCAAGAAGAGATGATTGCGATTCAAGAAGTAATTTATCAAAGACAATAAAAAAGACATTAAAAGCAATAGTTGACTTTGTACTGCATAAAACATCGACAGACCTGTTAAGTTACTATGCACAGCAGGAAAATGTATTTTTATCAGAAGTGTATATTGATGGTGAACTTGCTGCTTTTTGTGAGGGAAACTATAACAATCGGGAGGATGTAATTAGTATTGCACGAGTGGCAACCAATAGTAAATACTATATATACAGTCCGGGACAAATTCTGCTGATTGAAACAATCGAACGTATTAGAAATAGTGTTGCATACTTAGACTTAACTAGAGGATCAGAAGATTATAAGTTTAGGCTTGGTGGCATAAGGCATATAAATAATTGTTTTACATTAGAAAAGATTTGAAAGTTGAGAAAAAATGAAAAATAAATTGTTGGCTAGAAATACATATACATCATTATTGTATCAGGTGGTTACGGTAGCATGTGGATTCGTTCTCCCCAAATTAATATTGGTTCATTACGGAACAGCCGTTAATGGATTGGTGAATTCTATTACACAATTTTTGGGATTAATTACATATTTGGATTTGGGAATAAGCGCTGTGGTGCAATCGGCGTTATATAAGCCATTAGCGGAAAAAAACAATAAGAATATTAGTGAAATAATATCTTCTGCTAGAAAATTTTTCAAGACAATAGCAAGAATACTTGCCGTATATGTTGTCATTCTAATTTTTATTTATCCTTTTATAATACAAAATAGTGAATTTGATATTGTTTATACAGGAACTTTAATTGTTGCAATTAGTATTAGTTCGTTTGCTCAGTATTACTTCGGTATCACAGACCAATTGCTAATTTCTGCAGATCAAAGAGTTTATATTCCGTATATGCTCCAGATTATTACATTAATTGTTAATACTATTACATGTGCTATTTTGATGAGTTTAGGACATAGCATACAGCTTGTGAAGTTGACAACTTCCCTGATTTTTTTAGTACGCCCACTTTATTACAGAATTTATGTGAATAAACATTATAGCATAAACAGAAATGCTCACTATGAGAAAGAGCCGATTCAACAGAAATGGAATGGTATTGCCCAACATGTGGCAGCAGTTGTGATTGGAGGTACAGATACAGTTGTATTAACATTGTTTTCCACCCTTCAAAATGTTTCTATTTATGGAGTATATTACCTTGTAATTAATGGAGTGCAAAAAATATTTGTATCAGCTACAACGGGATTTCAGTCATTCTATGGAGATTTGTGGGCTAAAGGGGAAACAGAAAAACTGAGAAAATCATTTGAATCTTTAGTCTGGACCATTCATACAAGTGTCGTTTTTGTATTTGGTTGTGTTGCGGTATTGATTGTTCCTTTTGTAAAAGTATATACGTTTGGTGTAAATGATGCTGACTATGATGTTCCGTTGTTTGCACTACTTATTACTTTGGCATATGCAGTTTATTGCATAAGATTACCATATAATCTTATGGTTTTGGCAGGAAATCACTACAAGCAAACACAGAAAAGCTATATAATTGCAACGGCTTTAAATATTGTTGTGTCAGTTATTACTGTTAAAATATATGGCCTTATTGGAGTTGCAACAGGTACGTTGATTTCGATGTTATATCAAACAGTATGGATGGCATATTATAATGATAAAAATCTAGTTCAGTGGCCGTTTAAAGAGTTTGTGAAACAAACATTTGTAGACATAATCAGCTTTGTGCCTCCGTATGTGATTTGTTTAGTATACTCTTTGAATGGTTATAGTTATGCTATGTGGGTCATTTTGGCAATAAAAGTTGCAGTTACATGGATTGTATGGATTGTTTTAGTAAATTTCTTGTTTTATAGAAGTAAATTATGTGCGATTTTACATCGGTTAGCTAAGAGAAAAAATATTGCTGAATAAGTAAGTGTTAATGATATAGAGGATATGAGGAATAAGGTCCATAAAAAAGATTTACATGGTAGAGAATAGAAAATCACGATGATGATGTGAGCGGGGATGAGAATCTCAGCTTGTTTGATATAGAGGAATATAAATGGATGTTTATCAGATATTTATAAAACATAATAGGGTTTGGTCAGAGAAGGAGATAATTGCATTTGGTTTATTCATGGTGGTAGAGCTGATATTGTTAGCAAGGCTTTTGCACAATAAAAGAATTAAAATGACTCAGGCTGTGGCAGTGATTGCATTTACAGGATTTTTAGGAATAGTGTTAGCATCTACTGTATTAACCAGAGAGGTTGAAGTACGGCAGTATAAGTTGATTCCGCTTTGGTCGTGGAAAGAAGTTATTGTGCATAATGATATGAAATTACTGCAAGAAATTCTTCTAAATAGTATTTTATTGATGCCAGTGGGAGGCTTATTACCATTCATGCGAGGTGAAAAAGTTAAAGCCCGAAGCGCATTAATGATTGGTTTGGGAATATCGGCAATGATTGAAGTGAGTCAGTTGATATTTCGAAGAGGAGTATTTGAATGGGATGATATGATTCATAATTCATTGGGGTGCATGATTGGCTGTATAGTAGTGAATATGTGGTTAAGTTGGAGAAAAATTTAATTGGAAGAAGCCAGGCATAGGCATAAAGCAAGTAAAGTGCAGAAAATAGAAAACGTGGCTATAAGAATAATAAAGTTAAGCATATGATAATAATCCTTTCTTGGTGGGAGGTTAATGATATATAATATTATATGTGGAGATATGTTATTTTATGCATGTAAAGACTGAAGGGGCAGACCCCATTAAGAAATGGGATTATAAGAGGTATTCGCAGTAATAACGTGATAATTCGAAACTATCTTGGTAGTTGGAGGAGAGAATATAGTTGGAAACAAGAATAAATCTGATTGAAGAATTAAATAATTATTGTGATATAAATAATCCTGTTGGTGCTCTAATGCTATCTGGAGAGTGGGGATGTGGTAAAACATATTTTATTAAAAATAAATTTATCCCGTTAGTAAAAGAAACATATGTTTTTGTGAGTGTCAGTTTATTTGGCATAGACTCTTTAGATAAATAAGCTTCCTGTATAATTCAAAGTGTAGAAAATAAATGATTTTACAAAAATAGATACCTAAGTTAAACTGTCATTGCTGACCAGCCAGTTAGCAAATGAACAGAATAAGGAAGGTATCTACAAATGAATTGTACACAAAACAAGAAGATTGAGCAAGTAAAAGAAACAACAATGATCGTTGGAATTGATGTTGGAAGTGAAAAGCATTATTTCAGAGCTTTTAACTGGAGAGGCATTGAACTTACCAGAAAGCCTGTATTGTTTTCAAACTCTATGGAGGGATTCAACAGCTTTTACAATACGATTGTGGAACTGATGCAGGAAAATAAACTTGAAGAGGCAATGGTAGGAATTGAACCAACGGGTCACTACTGGTTTGAACTTGGGCAGTTCATGGGAGGAAAGAACATAAAGTTTGTAATGGTAAATCCCCACCATGTACATAAGGCCAAGGAGTTAGATGATAACAGTCCATCTAAAAATGACAGAAAAGATCCACGGATTATTGCGGGACTTGTAAAAGATGGAAGGTATTTTTATTCATATATGCCGACTGGTGTATATGCAGAACTGCGGAATGCTTCAAATCGCCGGTTTGTGCTTGTAGAAGAACAGACCAGGACGAAAAACCGTCTGCAGAAATGGATTGCAGTGTATTTCCCGGAATATAAGGGGATTTATACACACATAGATGCCAAAGGAGGACTGATGGTGTTAAAACAGGCACCGACTCCTGAGGAGATAACAAAACTTGGAGAGGAAGGTATCATAAAGATATGGAAAGATGCAAAACTCCGAGGAAACGGGCATAAGAAGGCAATGAAGATCCTGAATGCGGCAATGAGAAGCGTAGGGTTAAAAGCGGGCCTTACAGAAGCACGGATGGAGATGCAGGATCTGATAGAGGATTATGAACCCCAGACAAAACGCCTTGAACGGGTCAATGACCTGATCAAAGAACTGTGCCGGCAGGTCAGGTATGCGGATAAGCTGCTTGAAATAAAAGGCATAGGAATAACAACAGTATCTGGTTTCATAGCAGAAGTTGGTGATATCACGCGCTTCGATAGCACGAAAGAACTTCAGAAACTGGCAGGATTGGAACTGGTGGCAGATAGTTCCGGTAAGCACAATGGAAGGACAAAGATAAGCAAAAGAGGGCGCAAGCGTCTCCGTTATCTTCTTTTCGAGGCTGCGATATCGGTAGTGGGAAAGAATGAAGAATTCAAAGAAATCCACAGGTATTATACCACTAGAGAAAAGAATCCATTAAAAAAAGATGCAGTCACTGATAGCTGTAGCCTGTAAGTTGATAAGAGTATTCCATGTGATTCTTACCAAGGGAGTTAGCTATGATGCATCAAAGATGCTGGAAGATATCCGACATCCGAAAGAGCAGCTGAAGGCTGCATAACAGAGCAATAAAGAACAACCATAATGATTACAGGAAGCGTCCACCGAAAGGTGATGTAATTGAAGTGTTTGATCAGTAATGAAAGTACAAAGAATGAGCTGGTAGCCGGCAGGAATTTTCACCAGAGGGCACGACCCTGTAAATAAGCTAAGCTGGCGCCCCGGTTATGGACAGGCAGAACGAAGGAAGTGAGGACCCACCGTAAGGAGGATGATCCTGTTGGACATGAGAGGTGAGCTGCCATATAGGGATGGGTACACATCGAGGCCATTTAGAACGGATAGTGATGACGTTTTATTTGGTGCACCCATTATTACTATATATCTGCCCTGTATGAGGTAAAGATCACTCCATAACCTTAGTTCTATTCAATGACAGGTATTAAAAAGTATTGAATTTATTGAAAAAACACTTGATTATATGGAGAGATGATTCATGCAGACCTTATTGCGCAAAAGAAGTCATCAGTGTTTCAATTCTTTGGAACCATACTGGGATTGATTCCTGGTATACCGTGGGTAGGAGCAGCAGGACTTGCAGGAGCTTCAACAGCAGGAGGAAATATTATAACATCTAAAAAATCAGACTATTATTGGTATTATGCATTGCAAAAATCATATAGAAACTGAATGACTTTTCTTTCATGTGTAGACAAAGATGCCGGTGAGTTGAAAAAAGAAATAAAGGAGATTAAAACTCCATTGGTAAGAAGATTTAATAGTGTATCGGTGTTGCAAAGCAGCCGCCTAAAAATGTCAAGGTACTCGCTATTTTGCGTTTACGGATTAATGTGAGTATTTGGAGGATGATATATGGGTTCTTTATTATTTGAAATCAAAGACAACAAGGATGAGCTACATAGAGTAGTGGTGTCAGATATAGGTTCAATTTTAACCATAAATGATGACTTTATGACAAAACAGGTGATGGCAAGGAAGGGTATAGAAAAAATTAAATATTGTTTGATTAAACCTAATGTTGAAAATTTGACATTAGTAATTAGGAATTATACTTTAACCGACACAATATATATAGAAAGTTTCTGTGATGTAAGATCAGATATCAATATATTTCAATCTATAGGAACTAATATTCATATGACGGAACAAAAAATTCAACATATGCAGGTAGATTGTGCAAGCGTTTTTGCAGCTGATTGCAGTGTGGAAAAAATGGAGATGGGTATATTTTCGATTGTAAATCAGTATAAAAATTTGAGTGGCGCACAAGAAAATATTGCTTATAAAATGGATAAATTGGAATTACGTGACGTGAATGTAGGTATATTGGATTTATATGCCGAATGTAAATATATTAATGTCCAGAGAAGCAGAATAAATGAATTTAACAATAATGGTAATATGCTGAAAAATGTTACATCTACAGTAGCTTGGATAAATATATGGCAAAATACACATATAGGAAAATTATCTATCGGAAATAAAATAGAAAAAATGACGGTGGATGATACTTCTATTGATAAAGTGGTTGCACGAGCTAAACTTTATATTGATACTTTAAAAATAAAAGATTCCAATATTGAAAATGCATATGGATTTGAGAAAAAACAATTCAACGATTTAACATATGATATTTGGGAATGGATTGGAAAATCAGCAGATAACAGTAGAAATGTGAGAGGACGAGCAGAAGCAAACTATCAAATGGCTAAGCTACTCTATAAAACAGAAAAAGGAACAGACAAGTTTATGAGTTCATTGTTCGATTTTTGTGCTGGATATGGATATAAACCTTTTAGAATTATAAGAACATCAGGTATCATGGTATTGGTAAATACATTTATGTTTTCATTTATAAAATTTGTGGAAATACTTTCAAAGATGTGGGTTATTCCACTTAATGGAGAATCATTTTGTAAAGGAGCAACTATTGTTTGGAATTATTTTCTGATTTCTATTGCTGCTTTAGCGGGCCAAAACAGTTTTGAGCTGAGAGAGGGATTACCATATTGGCTGTCAGTCATTGAATATTTATTAGGAGTTGTTTTGTTTGCGATGTTTGTTAATGCATTATATGCGAGATATAAAGAATAAATGATGATAGATGAGAGTGCAGGGACATAAAATTCTCTGTATTTTTATTATTTTCTATACTAAGAATGGGGAGAACAGATCTTGGTAAAGCTGTATAAAAATATTGAAAGTTCTGTCTTATTTTGTCGAAAGAGGTAAAATTATGCAGATTTAGTGTATCATAATAAATATATTATAATTTGCATGTATTGACTTTAAATGCAAATATAAGATTAAGTAAAGTATTTAGTAAAGTTTTTTTGGGCAATATTGGTGAAGATGAAAAGAGAAAAATGATTAAAGGATTTGTAGATGGTAATAATTATAATTGCATTTTGCAAATTCTGAAAGACAATAAAAAGGAATCCAATCGTAAGATCATATTTCAAGAATTATTATATGCAACAAAAAAAGCATATTTTATAGAATGGTTTAAGAATAAGGATTTATCTAATTATGTTAATCCTCATATAAAAAAGAAAGTAAATGAATGGACAGAGGAATACGGTTGGAAGTAGGGAGAACTCACAAAAAAGCAATTGGTAAATAGGTATATTCTGGTATATTATCTTGTACTGAAGGAAAATGATAGTATCGAAAATAATAAAATTAGTTCAAGAATTAAATATGTGGCTGCATATATTAAAAATAAAGAAAAGAATGCAGAAGAAGTAACAAATTATTATATTGATCTTGAAGAATATGACGTAAAAACTATATCTGAATTATCATATCATTGGAAAGAGGCGAGTATTTACGAAAAAATACGAATGAATCCCAAAGTAGGCAGGAATATACAACTTTGTGTTAGTTTGATCATTGGGTTCATATTGAGTATGATATTTATATATTATAAAATAGAATATAAGCGTAGAGTATTATCATGGAATCCTTTTGGCGCAGATGCTTTGATAAAAGATACTGATCAATATAAATATTATGTGGCATTGTACACGCATTTGTTAGATACGAAAAATTTAAAAATAAGTAGATATGGTTTTTCGGAAATGTCTTTTGGGATTTTTTGTTTTCTATGGTTTTATCTTCAATACAAAACGTACGACTGCTTATTGCAAAAACCTTATAATTTGTTTTATAAATATGTATATATAATGATTAGTATGTTATATATTGGCGAGTATTTATATTTGATACAAAATAATTTGTTTAGGATAGGCGGATTACTTTTGGTAGCAATAGTTTATATATTTGCAATGAATCAGCACAAATATAATATGCCTTCATATAGAGAACCGTTGTACAGTAAAATTGTAGAATATCTTCAAAATGACGATATGTAATGAAAGAGGTGTCTTAATCCCTAAATGAACTTGAAATCAACGAAATTGTAGATGGTATTGTACTTATAGTATAGATAGTGAGTTGATTAAGAAACTAAAAATTGCGGTTACCCCATCGCCGATAATAATATAATAGATGGTTTAAATTTGAAATCGGATGGGAAAAAGAGGGATTTAGGATGGAATCAATGGATTACTATTGCTTCAAAGAAAGTTGGTAGTCCATGGTGATGTAATAATATTATCTTGGTTATATTAAGAGATTATATTAAGTTAAAAATAGATTTTTGAAAAGTAGGAAGGATATTAAAATGCAGAGTCCGGAAAGAAAGGGAGTGTCAATAGTAAGTTACATCTTTGAGAGGATGGGCTTTGCATTTAGAGAGCAGCCTATAATATAGAATTTGGAAATAGAAGTTAATCGGGGTGGCATTAGTAGTAGAGTTAGGAGAAGATATGTGGGAAATAGCTAGTACGGTGACTTTTTTTCTAAAACCATGAGATAGTCACTTTGTAAAACTACAAGTTTTTTTGCAACTCAACTTGTATAAAATTATAAATTTCTTGCAAGAGTGAGCACCAGGTGTCAGGCACCATTAAATGTATGCGGAGCTTTGTACAGTTCTCTTGATATAGCATAAACTGACAAATGAAAGTTAATTAGAAAATTAAAGATTATAGTAGAAAGGTGTTGAATATTTTGGAATTAGTATTCTTTTATATAAATCAAGTATCTTCAAAATTTATTGAGAAGACGGGGTTTAATTTTTCTGCGAATTATAGTTTTTATGTAGAATATATTGATGGAAAATATGTATTAAAGCAGAATGTATGTAAGAATTTGTTACCAACAGATTTTTTTGATAGACAAAAATGTATTACAAATATTACGGCTATAGTTGGAGAAAATGGCGCAGGAAAAACTACATTATTAAATACGCTGTCGGACTATTATGGGAGTGTAAAGGATAAAGAGCATGATTCCGTTTATGATAATTATTTCATAGAGAAATATGAGAAAGATAAGACACTTGCTATATATAAAGAGGATGCAGAATTGGTATGCTATCATAACTTAGATAATTTTGCAAATGAAACAGAAGTAAAAGAAGTTTGTTTACAGCAAGGTTCTCCAGAGTTAGCAGAAATTGTTAGAGATAATAAGGCATTCGAAAATATAAGCAAGATATGTATTTCAAATAGTATGTATTCGTTGGAAGATGGGGTTTCTACACACGAAAGTATTAGTAAAATTTCGCTTAATGTTAATTCTTTGAAAACGTTAAAAAGTATTTTTTTCAAGAAGAAATGTAGAAAAGAGACCTTTTGCGTAGGCGGATATTATGAAATACAGGATATTGTATGCAATGTGAAAAAAGCAAATGAGTTTCAGCAAATCTTGGATATGTTGTATCTTCAGTATGTTAATGAAAACAATATCGAAAGTATGTTTGTCAAAAATATTGTTGGAACATTGGAAATTAAATTTCAGACGGTTATAAAATTATTAGAAGACAGGTATAAAGGTTTTACAGAGGAAAAAAGAAATGATTTACCACTTATAAAATATTTTAAGGAAATGGTTAATAAAAGATTATTGGGGTTTGATTTTGATCTGATGAAAACAGATATATTTGTTGTTATTTATATTAATCTGCTATATGAATTGTTAGTATATCGCAGAATAACAGAATGTGATGGCGAGCAATCAATTAACAACAAAGAAGAACTTATAAAGTATATAACAAATGCAATAAATGAGCTATTAAGGCAAAATGATAGCTATGCTGGTATTTTTCAGGAGAATTTACAAGAAATTCAAGAATATGAAAGAGTGCTAGAAAATTGTAGAATGTATCCTTGTTCGCTTCCGTTATCGGATTTGGCATATGTATCATATAAGGAGGTTGAGCATGGAAGTGAAGCGTATAATCAATTCCTTGAATTGATAAAGAAATCTGTATATGAGAGAAAATATTCATATGTACTTAAGTATATTGACATAGGTGGGTTGTGGCTTGCATCAGGAGAGAGGGCATTGTTGAATTTTTTTTCTTGGATACACATGGTTCCATACTTTAATTACATAAGTAATGATGTTGTGGAAAGTTTGCGTGAAAATGTACTATTGCTTATAGATGAAATAGATCTATATTGTCATCCGCTGTGGCAGCAAAAATTATTAAATTATCTAATTGAGGAAATAAAGGTAGAATATTCAGATAAGAAGGTGCAAATAATTTTTACAACACATAGTCCAATTGTTTTGTCAGATATGCCTCGAAGTAATATTATATTTTTGAAGAGAGAACAGGATAAGTGTCATATTGATAAGGAAGATAATCACGAAGAAACATTTGGAGCTAATATATATAAACTTTTTGATGATGCATTTTTTTTAGGTAAAAAGGGACAGATTGGAGAATTCGCAAGGGAAAAAATACAAGCCATTATTGATAAAATTAAGCCTGATACGAGAAACATGGAGGAAGTAATTTATCCCTCTTTGACAGAAGAGGAAATACGTTCATTAGAACAGCAAATTGCTTTGATTGGAGAGAAAATTATAAAGGATAAGTTATATGAGATGTTATACAAGTGTAAATATAATTCCTTGGACTTACGGCAAAAGAAGATAAAAATGTATGAAGAAAAAATTAAACGACTTCAAAATGAGGAAGATATATGATACCAATATATTTTAAAAATGGAGCAGTAAATAGGTTATATCATTTACTACTTAATGTGAAACCAAGACAAAGAAGTAAAGTAGAATATCTTAAAAATATTCAAGCAATTAATGAGTGGTGCCTTAAAAATATATCTGTAAGAGGCAAGAAATATTCGTTTCCGGATGTTATCAAAGCAGACTATGATGAAATTGTTGAAATTGCGAATGTGTATAATTCAAGACGAACAAAGATACCTAAAAAATATAAGAAGTTTATAATAAAGACATTGTATAAACAAAGGTTCCCAAGGCAAGAATTTGTTGAAGAATTACAAATTACAGTGTGCCCATATTGCAATAGAAATTTTGTTAATTCAACCTATAAAAGAACTATGTGTGATTTAGATCATTTTTATGATAAAGATACATATCCTATACTTGCAGTTTCTTTTCATAATTTAGTTCCTGTTTGTCATGCATGTAATCATGCTAAGGCAAGTAAATCGATATCATATTCACCACATAATATGAAGTTTAATACGGATGATTTACTGTCGTTTGATTTTTTTATTGATGGAATGGATTTCTTATCTGATAACCAGCAAATAGGCATAGAAATAGATTGTAGCAGGGAGTTTGAGACAAATGTAAAGGAATTGAAATTGAGAGAAGTATATCAAATACATTCAGATATTGTGCAGGAATGTATTAAGAAAGCAATCATGTTTAATACAGAATATATGACGGATTTATTTAATGTATATAATGGATTGTTTGAGTCGGAAGAAGAACTCTATAGAATAGTATTTGGAAATTATATGGAAGAGTCTTTTTATGGAAAAAGACTCTTCCATATAATTTCCAAATTGACAAAAGATATATTGAGTAAATTATTAATAGAAATTTATGGCTTTAATACGGAATAAAATGTACAGCGCAAGGGCAGTTATAGACCTAAAGGTTTGTGTCACCACATTGGCGCATTGGTGGCACATTAGACTGAAGGGGCAGCCCAATTAAGAAAATCTTAAGATGTAAAAAGGTATTGTGATTTCATATCAGTGATGATATGTTTCGGTTAACATTGCACCAGATTCGTCAGAAGTAATTGAAAATCCCTCCCGCCCTCTAAACCTCAGCTATGCTGGGGGGAGGGTGGGATAAGCAGATGTGTGTATGCTGAAAGTAAAAAAACTCCTATGTTACACTTTCAGAGCAATCGAACCTTACATTTAGATCAGACCACATTAAGAAGATAAAAAGGAAGAGCATATGTATGAGAAGAACGCTATTTAGGTACAGGTCATTTAACACGGAAAAACTGAATGATTATAGCTATATTCGTCAAAGGGTAATTGACATTGAAAAATGGAAGTTTGAAGCTTTTGAAGGGTTGGTATATCCATCCTCACCACTTTATTTCAATGACCCCTATGATTGCGAATTTTGCTTTCAGTCAGATGCATTGGAAAATGTACTTGATAGAGAAACTTATATACATCTTTTGGAAAGAAAATTTTCACTTAAACAGGAAGAAAAAAATAGAATTCTTTATTCGGATAATATTGAAAGGGCGATGCAAATAGTTTTGCAAGCGCATGGAGGAAGTTTATCTGACTCTTGGATGAATATTTTGCAGAATGGATTAAATGATTGTATGAGTATAATCAAGGATGCAGTAAGAGTCGTTTGTTTATCTGAGGTGTATGATTCTATGCTTATGTGGAGCCATTATGCTCGGAATCATACTGGATTTTGCATAGAATATGATTTTAAAGAAAGTGATATGTTTTATAAACATTTATATCCAGTAACTTATACAAAGGATAGATATGCTGTTTCTAAAGCAGATATGTTAAGTGAAAATCCAGAATGGATTTATAAGACGACTTGTCGTAAATCCAATGTTTGGGCATATGAGAAAGAATGGAGAATTGTGACAGCTAATTTCAATAAAGTAATGCCGCAAAAATTAAAATATCCAAATGGAAAATATGTCTTGGATTTGAAAGAGAATATAAAGGCATTTTATTTAGGTGCTAAAATCTCTGAGAATTTTAAAGAAGAGATAATACAATTTGGAAAAAAGAATAGTATTGATATTTATCAGATGGTTTTATCGCCAAGTACATATGAACTGAATGCAAAGAAAATTATATGATGACGAGACTGAAGTGGTCAGACCCCATTAAGAAAAGCTTCTGCGATTGAAACTATGATGATTCAGTATAAGATAGATTTGGGTTGCATAGATGAGGAAGCAGTTGTGGAATTTTGTGAAAGAACGGGAACGTATTGGTTATATTGTAATTTACTGAGAAAAAATGTAATAATTTGAATCAGGTAAAAGAATCTATTGAGAGTCATAATGGTATTCTGGAGAAGGATATATATATCTATTTTAGATAATTATAAAGATTTTTCAAGTTTTCCATTACCATTTGCGATACTTCAGAAAACTGTACGAGTTAATACGGTTCAGTTAATTATGACCTTAGTACAAAGTGAAGATATTATTGTAAGAGAGCGTTATGATGAGGACTTAATTCGAGGACAACAGTTTGTATTGTCTTTTGCAGCTGTGATTATGTTGTATATGATTGGAGTTAAGCCGGAATTCTTAAAAGAAAGACAGGTATTTGTTCCAGAATCAATGAGAAATACGATATTAACTATGTGTACGGACATAATTAATGAAAATGATAAGGAACATGTATCCAGCCTTGGTGTGAGAGAAAAACGTCTTTACATGAATGTAGTATCTGAAAGTGAAAAAGTGCAGATCCTTGGGGAGGCAGCAGCCTTAAAAAATTTTGTGAGTCAGTTAAATACCTGGAGTAATAATCGAGAGTTTTGTGACGTGCAGGATGAAGAACGGGACTGGTTAGATATATTTGGAATTTCTGATTATGACGCGTTAGCACTGGCTCAGGGAAAGAAAGCAGTTATAGTTACTGGAGAAGTAACGATACAGTCATTAATACAGGAGATAAAATTAAATATTTCTGGAACGGGAATACTAAATTTTTTAGTTGCTCTTAAGATGGATGTTTATGTATTACTAGATTGTATAGAACAAATGATTAAATACAGATTTGAGATTACAATGACTGAAAATGTCTGCGTTATATTATTGATGAATACAGTAAATTGGAAAATCAAGAATTAAAAGAAGATTTTATGTGTAAGTGGATTGATTGTTTGACATTGGCTGAGTCAAAGGGGAATGTGTATAAGGAAGTTTATGCACAAAATATGATGAGAGTGTGTCAGGATATCATAAGAGAGGAATATGAAGTGTTGAATCCAGTGTGGAGGAATTATTTTTCTCTTTGCGTGAAATATAAGTGCGGATTGGAGACAAAGTAGAAACGGATAAAGACTGAAGGGGTCAGACCCCATTAAGAAAATCTTAAGTTGTTAAAAGGTATTGCAACTTCATATCATTAATGATATAATTCGATAAAACTGATAGTAGGAAGCGGATCGGATGAAAGAGAACAGAGAAGAATATCAGAATGAAAAGGAAAAAAGAGAGAAAAGG
>OKSF01000471.1_pt1 | contig 38043 bp, 35 predicted proteins | sample 1606061 | NCBI WGS metagenome assembly OKSF01 (sample SAMEA3541567, study PRJEB24748) | human gut metagenome | biome: human gut; feature: human-associated habitat; material: faeces | place: China | collected 2012
CTCATCAACCAGTATGACTTCCCGGTCCTCGAAGACGACCCCTACGGCGATATATTCGCCCAACGGATTTTAGCAGGAATCTCGTTTTTCGTAATCCGAGTCAACCGGGAGGACGGATAATCATACGAGAAAAAATAGTTCCCGTTCGTACCCTTTATCGAGAAAGTAAACGTGCGATCATCTTCCTTTAAGCGTAAATCTTCGATAGGAAGTTGTTGTCCGGTAAAAGGCTCTCTCACGATCTCGCTTATCTGTGCCGCCAACTCATCCCGATCGAATAATAATCGTTTATTTCTCGAATCGGGGTCCACCAGATACCAGTTTGTCCCCTCACTCGTCTTATACTCGTACCAGAATTTGTCACTATTATTAAAATAATTGGGGGTAAGGGTATAAGAGAAAAGTAACTGTTCCGCATTCGACGGGGCGAAACGGCGTGCTTGCGTATATTCCGGCAGGACATCTTGCGCATAGGTGAAAGACGCCCACGACAAACTCAAGAAGGCTACCGCATAAAAAAGTGTTTTTACATTCATATTCTAGTATTGTCTGTTATTCGCCTCAAAAGTATAAACTTTCTGTGAAAAACATTTCGTACTTTTGCGGTTAGTATACAGTTATTATATATGTAATGAAACAGATCTTTATATTTCTAGTCATACTTTTTAGCTTGACGCCAACGGTTTATTCACAAAACGCCCCGTTAAAGCTAGGTGCCGAGCGGATGGATGTCGTCACTCGTTTACTGAAGGGCAAGCGGGTAGGATTAGTGGTCAACCAGACTTCCATTTTGGAAAAGCGGCAGATTCATTTATTAGATGCGCTAGTAGCGGAAGGCATAGACGTTAAGAAGGTGTTCGCTCCGGAACATGGATTCCGGGGAACCGGTGATGCCGGAGAGGAGATAAAAGATAGCCGAGACTTGAAAACAGGCATCCCCATCATCTCTATTTATGGGAAAAACAAGAAACCGTCCGCCGAGCAACTGGGCGACCTCGACGTGATTGTTTTCGATATACAAGATGTAGGTGCCCGTTTCTATACCTATATCAGCACGATGCATTACGTGATGGAAGCCTGCGCCGAAAACAACAAAGAGTTTATCGTGTTGGACCGCCCGAACCCGAATGACTTCGTAGACGGGCCGATCCGCCAGAAAGGATTCGAGTCTTTCGTCGGTGTCGATCCGCTCCCGATCTTGCACGGCTTGACCGTAGGAGAATTGGCATGGATGATCAATAAGGAAGGCTGGCTGAAAAGTACGCCCGATACCTGTCGGTTAAAGATCGTAAAGATGGAGAATTGGAAACACGGAGATCCCTATTGGTTGCCGGTCAAGCCCTCTCCGAACCTCCCGAATGACCAGTCTATCCGCCTGTATCCGTCGCTTTGCTTTTTTGAGGCTACGAACGTTAGCGTGGGAAGAGGAACCTATTATCCGTTTCAAGTACTAGGTTTCCCGGACCCTAAATACGGGGATTTCACTTTTACCCCGACCTCCTTGCCCGGATTCGATACCAATCCCTTGCAAAAGGATAAAGTATGTTACGGCATCGATCTGCGGGAATATCCGTTCGAAGGAGGATTAACCTTGCGATTCTTCCTCGACTTCTACAATAAAGCGGGAAAGGATCAAGCCTTTTTCTTCTCCCGTCCGAACTGGTTCGATTTATTGGCAGGCACGAAGCAGCTCCGCTACCAGATCGTAAGGGGCTTATCCGAGAAAGAGATCCGGGAAAGTTGGAAACCCGAGCTGGATCAATACAAGGCCATGCGTAAAAAGTATTTACTTTATCCGGACTATCCTACTCAAAATAAAAAATAAGAACGAATGAATTATTGGGAATCGCATACCCAAGTCGCCGTACGTTTCCGCCGATTCGACCGGAAACGTTACGCCGCGTTCCGGAGTATGCACAAAGTCATTAACATTGGAGTCGTAACAGCAAGTACGCTACTATTCGCCCTGCCCGACACGGCGCAAGCCCAAAAGGTAATCGTCAGAGTATTCCCATCTGTATCTGGCTATTGACGGCGAGCTGACAGCGGTCATCTGCATCGAAGATCCACTTCGTCCGGAAGCGGTTGAGGTTATTGCAAAGTTAAAGAAACTCGGAATCTCCAAGGTTGTTATGATGACCGGGGACAGTGACCGCGTGGCATCTGCGATTGCGAAAAAAGTCGGTGTGGATGAGTATCATTCCGAGGTATTGCCGGAAGATAAAGCAAGCTTTGTTGAGGCAGAAAAGAATGCCGGAAGAAAGGTGATCATGGTCGGTGACGGTATCAATGATTCACCGGCTCTTTCCGCAGCCAATGTAGGAATCGCGATCAGTGATGGTGCAGAACTTGCAAGAGAGATTGCAGATATTACTGTCGGTGCAGATAATTTAAGAGAATTGGTAACTCTGAAGAAGATCAGTAATGGTCTGATCAGGAGAATCAGCCGCAATTACCGTATGATCGTCGGATTTAACGCAGGGCTGATCGGTCTTGGCGTGACAGGAATCATCATGCCGACAACATCTGCATTGCTGCACAATACATCAACACTGGTAATCGGACTTAAGAGTATGCAGAATCTTTTGGATGCGTAGAATAAAACTGACATATAAAAAAGAAAAAAAGAAGCTTAATGAGATTTAAATTCGTTAAGCTTCTTTTTTGTGCATAATTCTTGACAGTTTTGAAAGAATAAGATAATATTCAAATACAAGGATGTTAGTAAAAACTAACGCAAATTAGGAGGGGCTAAGATGGCAAACAGATATCTGATTGAAAAATGCCTGGTGGAACATTGTTCGGCAACACTTGCATCTATGAAATCGGCAAATTTATTTAATATGACATTTGCAGATGATACAGACGTGGAAGATCAGATTGAGTTCTGGAACCGGTGCATGAAAGAAAAGGGCATCCGTCTCTATATATTGCGGAGACAGGAGAACCGCGTATTGGTTTATGTCTATCGTAAAAAACAGCTCGAGGTCAGTCTGAACCGTCCGGGAGTGGCGAAGTTCCTCAAAAAATACGGATATGGAAGCACGGATGTGGAATATGCATTGGACCGGTTAAAATCAAGAATCGGCGAAAACAATGAATTTCCACATGAAATCGGAATTTTTCTTGATTATCCACTGGGAGATGTGATCGGATTTATTACAAATGAAGGGCGCAATTTCAAGTGTGTGGGATGCTGGAAAGTATATTGTGATGAGTGCGCATGCCGGAAAACATTTGCAAAATATAAAAAATGCAGAGATGTCTATGTACGTCTCTGGCAGCAGGGAAGAAGTGTTTTGCAGCTTACAGTAGCTGCCTGACATATAAAATTATCAATGAAAGAGGTAGAAAACAATGAGTAAAATTGCAGTAGTATATTGGAGTGGAACAGGTAACACAGAGGCTATGGCAAACGAAGTAGCAGAAGGAGCAAAGGCTGCAGGCGCAGAAGTGGATGTATTAACAGCTTCAGAATTCGGTGCAGATAAGATGGACGCTTACGATGCGGTAGCATTCGGATGCCCGGCTATGGGAGCGGAAGAACTGGAAGACAGCGAATTCGAGCCGATGTTCTCTGACTGCGAAGGCAAGCTTGGCGGAAAGAAGATCGCACTCTTCGGATCTTACGGATGGGGAGACGGAGAATGGATGAGAACATGGGAAGAGACATGCAAAGCTGACGGAGCTGTTCTTGCATGTGAGAGTGTACTTGCGAACGAAGCACCGGATGATAATGCGGTGGCAGCTTGCCAGGCACTTGGAAAGGCGCTCTGCTAGCCGAGGGGACGTGAAAAGTGGCTTTTTGTCATTTTTGTTATTATTTTCTTTCAGGAGTATCGGGAAAGAATAAAATAACTGGTAAAAGTTCTCATTTTCAATAAAAAGATATTCTTGATTCACCTAAGAAGATATGATATGCTAACAGCGGTTAGAAAAAACTAACTATCGTGTGAATAAATCATGGCAGACTCCTTCTGTCTCATCCCTGAGCAAGAGAGACAGAAGTGGTTCCATGGGAAAGGATCTTGACATGGAGAATTTTTTAGCAATTGAGAAGGTTATTGGAAGAGAGATTATTGATTCGAGAGGTAATCCGACGGTAGAGGCAGAAGTATATCTTCTGGATGGAACGGTAGGAAGAGGTGCGGCACCAAGCGGCGCATCCACAGGGGAATTCGAAGCACTGGAACTGCGTGACGGAGATAAATCCCGTTTCGGCGGAAAAGGTGTAACCAAAGCCGTAGAGAATATTAATACAGTGATTAACGATGCACTGAAAGGTGTAGATGCATCAGACATTTATGCAGTAGATGCAGCAATGATCGCAGCAGACGGAACAAAAGATAAATCGAACTTAGGTGCAAATGCTATCCTGGCAGTATCGATCGCAAGTGCATGTGCAGCAGCAAATGCACTTGCGATTCCGCTTTACCGTTTCCTCGGAGGCGTAAATGGTAACAAACTTCCGGTACCTATGATGAATATATTAAACGGAGGCGCACATGCAGCCAACACAGTAGATGTACAGGAATTCATGATCATGCCTGTAGGAGCACCAAGCTTCAAAGAAGCACTCCGCTGGTGTGCAGAAGTCTTCCATGCACTGGCAGCATTATTAAAATCAAAAGGACTTGCAACTTCCGTAGGTGATGAAGGTGGATTCGCACCAGACCTTGCATCCGATGAAGAAGCAATCCAGTACATCTTAGAGGCAGTAAAAGATGCTGGATATGAGCCTGGGAAAGACGTCATGATCGCTATGGATGCAGCATCTTCTGAATGGAAAGGTGAGAAGAAGGGCGAATATGTACTTCCAAAGGCAGGTACAAAATTCACTTCTGAAGAGCTCATTGAGCACTGGAAGAAACTGGTAGACAAGTACCCGATCATCTCTATCGAAGATGCATTAGACGAAGAAGACTGGGAAGGATGGCAGAAACTGACAGCTGAACTTGGAGACAAAGTACAGTTAGTCGGAGACGATCTGTTCGTAACGAATACAGAGAGACTTTCCAAAGGTATCGAACTTGGATGCGGTAACTCAATCCTTATCAAGTTAAACCAGATCGGATCTGTATCAGAGACACTGGAAGCAATCAAGATGGCTCATAAAGCCGGCTACACAGCTATCTCATCTCACCGTTCCGGAGAGACGGAAGATACAACAATTGCAGACCTTGCAGTAGCACTGAACACCTGCCAGATCAAGACAGGAGCACCTTCAAGATCAGAACGAGTTGCAAAGTACAATCAGTTACTGAGAATCGAGGAAGAGCTCGGAGCAAGTGCTGTATATCCTGGAAAAGCAGCATTTAATGTGAAGAACAGATAAGCCAATGGGGACGGGGAAAATGGTTTTTTCCCCGTCCCCGCTGGCTTTTTTCGTGGTGTTATTTGAAAGCTATTTTGAAAAAGTCAGAAAATAAAATTATTTTGGCCTGAATTGTGATAAAATAAAGGTAAGATTAAAGACCAGAGGGGACAGAAAAAAGGCCGGGAAACCCCGTCCCCACTGGCTCGAAAGGAAGGATCGGTATGAAAAATTATTCAGAAGATACAAGCAGACAGTATCATATTCAGGTTGCCAAAGGTGAAGTCGGACGCTATGTGATCATGCCGGGAGACCCGGGAAGATGTGAAAAGATAGCGGAATATCTGGAAAATCCGGTTCTGGTTGCAAGTAACCGGGAGTTTATGACTTATACGGGAATGCTGGATGGTGAGAAAGTCAGTGTGACATCGACAGGAATCGGAGGACCGTCGGCAGCAATTGCAATGGAAGAACTGGTACGCTGCGGGGCAGATACATTTGTCCGGATCGGAACCTGCGGTGGAATGCAGCCGGAAGTAAAAAGCGGTGATATAGTGATCGCAACCGGTTCAATCCGCATGGAAGGGACAAGCAAAGAATATGCACCAATCGAATATCCGGCAGTTGCCAGTCTGGAGGTAACGAATGCACTGGTGCAGGCTGCAAAAGAAGATGGCTGCATTTGGCATACAGGGGTGGTACAATCAAAGGATGCATTCTATGGACAGCATGAACCGGAAGCAATGCCTGTCGGCTATGAACTGCTGAACAAATGGGAAGCATGGAAGAAGATGGGATGTCTGGCTTCCGAGATGGAATCAGCGGCACTTTTCATAGTGGCCGGTAAATTGCGTGTCAGAGCAGGGGCATGCTTTCTGGTTATGGCAAATCAGGAAAGAGAGAAGCTCGGACTGGAAAATCCGGTGGTACATGATACTAATATGGCAGTCCGGACTGCAATAGATGCAGTGAGAAATCTGATCCGGTATGACAAAGAAAAAGAATAACAGAAGAAGGGAAACAAGATGGGGAAGACAGAGAATAGAAATAAGTCGAAGTATAATCCAAAACAACTGATCGAAATTTCAATAGGACAGTTAAAGTATTCTTACACACCTTATTCAGGATTCAAAGTCGGAGCTGCATTATTGGCGAAAAATGGAAGCGTATATACGGGATGCAATATTGAAAATGCAGCATATACACCGACAAACTGTGCAGAAAGGACAGCATTTTTTAAGGCAGTAAGTGAAGGCGTGAAGGAATTCGATGCGATCTGTATTGTAGGAGGAAAAGATGGGGTCTTGACAGAATATGCACCGCCGTGCGGAGTGTGCAGACAGGTGATGATGGAATTTTGTGATCCGGAAACATTTCAGATCATTCTTGCAACAGATCTGGAACATTATGATATCTATACGTTAAAAGAGTTATTACCGTTGGGATTCGGACCTGGGAATCTGAAAAAAGAGTAAGGGGGAAATCATGACAGCAGAAGAATTAAAAGCATTGCCAAAGGTCGAGCTGCACTGTCATTTGGACGGATCGCTGAGCCACACATTTATAGAAAAAAGACTGGGACGGAAAGTGTCACAAAGTGAACTCAGTGTATCTGACGACTGCAGAAGCCTGAATGAATATTTGCAGAAATTTGATCTTCCGGGGAAATGTATCATGAATGAAGCCGGACTGCAAGAAGCTGGCTATGATGTATTAAGAAGTATGAAACAGGAAAATGTCTGCTATGCAGAGATCCGTTTTGCACCGCTTCTGTCTGAGACGCAGGATATGAACTGTAACAAAGTTATCGAAGCATTGCTTAACGGACTGGAAAGAGGAAAGAAAGATTTCGGTATAGAGTATGGAGTAATTACCTGTGCCATGCGTCATCACAGTGAAGAAGAGAATGTCAGGATGATCCGGACTGCAAGAGCATATCTGGGATATGGAGTATGCGCGGCAGATCTTGCAGGAGCAGAAAGCCTGTATCCGATGTCAGAGTTCATGGAACTGTTCAAAAAGACGAAAGCACTTGGCATGCCATTTACCTTACATGCAGGCGAATGCGGGAGCGTACAGAATATTCTCGATTCAGTAGAAGCCGGAGCCGGAAGAATCGGACACGGAATTGCCATGAGAGGGCATGACGATATACAGAAAGAATTGCAGAAAAAAGGCATCGGTATCGAGATGTGTCCGATCAGCAATCTGCAGACAAAAGCGGTAGAAAGCACAAAGGATTATCCGATGCGGGAGTTCCTGAATACCGGATTAAAGGTAACGGTAAATACCGATAACCGTACAGTCAGCAATACGACACTGACAAAAGAACTGGAATTTATCCAGAAGAATTATGGAATCACCGATGAAGAGATTCATCTTATGATGAGGAACGCAGTGGATGTGGCATTTGCGGATGATGCAGTGAAAGAAAGGATGTTGAAGTATGTATAAAAAACTGGAAAAATGTTTAAAAAGCATAAGAAAAAAGACGGATTTCAAACCAGAAAAAGCAGTCATCTTAGGATCCGGTCTCGGAGATTATGCCGAGAAGATCAAGATAGAAAAGGTTGTAAAATATACAGACATCGAAGACTTTCCGGTATCGACCGTTCAGGGGCATAAAGGTCAGTTTGTCTTCGGATATGTGAAAGATGTCCCGGTCGTACTGATGCAGGGAAGAGTGCATTATTATGAAGGGTACTCCATGCAGGATGTTGTACTCCCGACCAGACTGATGGGGGTGATGGGAGCAAAGAAGATTCTTCTGACTAATGCTGCAGGCGGAGTCAATCCATCATTCAGACCGGGTGACTTTATGCTGATCACAGATCACATTACAACAGCAGTGCCAAGTCCGTTGATCGGACCGAATATCGAAGAACTCGGAACCAGATTCCCGGATATGAGTGAGGTATACAGTAAAAATCTTCAGAAAATCATCCGTAAAAGTGCAAAAGACTGCGGAATACCACTTCAGGAAGGGGTATACGTACAGCTGACTGGGCCGAATTACGAGACACCGGCAGAAATCCGAATGGTCAGAAGCTGGGGCGCAGACGCAGTCGGTATGAGTACTGCATGCGAAGCCATGGCAGCCAGACATATGGGAATGGAAGTGTGCGGAATCTCCTGCATTACGAATATGGCAGCAGGCGTCAGTGATGCAAAGCTTAACCACGCCGAAGTTCAGGAGACGGCGGACAGGGTGGCGAAAGATTTTGAAAAACTGGTGACAGATGTGATAGATGCAATTTGATTCTTCAGGCATTCTATATTTACGGAATAAAAGGGGATGTGAAAAAACTCAATCGATTTTTTTCACATCCCCTTTTTAGGAGGTCTGGGTAGCCAGTCTGGTAGATTAAATAGAATACTTCAATTCAAACATCTCCGCCGGTATATAATGCTTACTAACCACAAGTATCTCCTCATTCTCATCATACACATTCTCATGTGTCATAAGGAAAGAATCATGGCTGGACAGTTTATAATTCTTTGCAGAGAAGTTTCCGGCAGTAGAATACGTAACACAGCGGTTGCAGTGATGGTCTTGTTCATAACAGGTATGTTCCAGAAAATTCAGCAGGGCATCTGTGCTGTTCAGGTCAATCTGCAGTCTGCCGACCAGCTCGATCGGGATAAAACTTAAAGAATACGCAATGGTATGTCCCTCATGCTTATACTAGCGGTCGACGATGACAACAGCAGCCGTATAGTGGTCAAAGTTGTCTAAAATTGATTTTGATGGCGGCTCAATACGGAAATCCAGTTCAACATTGTCCAGTTCTTCCTGACAGCTGTCATAAACAGGGTGAGTCATAATGTTGTCAAAAAATTCTGGAACAGGAATGCAAATACGTTACTGTTCCAGATATTTGATATACGAGAATTAAGAAGGTGTATAATATGAACGAAAAGAAATATAAAAGAATATTTACCGTAGTCATAGATTCACTCGGCGCCGGAGAGATGCCGGACGCCGCTTCTTATGGTGATGCGGGGACAGATACCCTGGGACATATTGCGGCAAATGTAGAAGAGTTTAAAATTCCGAATCTGCAGAAACTTGGAATTGCTAACTTAAAAGATCTTGCAGGTGTTGCACCTGTAGAAAAAACGTTGGCTTATTATGGAAAATTAAGAGAAGCAAGCAACGGAAAAGACACCATGACCGAACACTGGGAGATGATGGGACTTCACATCACAACTCCGTTCAAGACATTTACAGAGACAGGATTTCCAAAGGAACTGATCGATGAATTGTCAAAAAGAACCGGACGTACGATCATCGGTAATAAGAGTGCCAGCGGAACAGAGATCCTGGACGAACTGACAGAAGAAGAGAAGATTAAGATGTGTGAAATCGTAACAAAAGCCGGAGCAGAATTCATCAAGACATCTACAGGATTCTCTACAGCCGGAGCAACATTTGAAAATGTAAAACTGATGCATGATCATGTTGGAGAAGGTGTGAAGGTAAAAGCAGCGGGTGGAATCAGCTCATTCGACGATGCTGAGAAATTCATGAGCCTTGGAGCAGACAGACTTGGAACAAGCCGTCTGGTGAAGATCATGAAAAATACAGATAACGGTGCGGGATCATTACATTTGTGATGTGCATCATTGCAAAATCCGAGTGGTTTGATTTCTGCCCGGGAATATTCATGGGATGCTTTATAACATTCGCAACGGATGGAAACTGGAGTGTGTTGGCGATATCGCTGGTGATCGGAGCATTCTTAGGACTTTCCTGTGAGTATGGAGGAAACTGGCTGTATCAGGCAGTGACTGAGAAAAAAGAATGTGATACATATATGGGAGAAAATGTATTGCAGTCAGCACAGGATAGGACCTTGTAAGTTTATTCCGATCGGTGATAGCCGCCATAATGCATTAAATAGAAAATATATGCAGAAATCTAAAGATGTGATAGAATTTGACTGAATCATTGATTTTATTGTACCAGGGATCTTATATACATTGAAGATCAGATTCCGCTGATGTACTATATTGTACAGACAGTAAAGAAATCATAGGAGAAAAAGGAAAAAAGAATGAAAGAGAAGAAAAGCAATATAGGAAAATATCTGCTGATCCTGGTTCCGTTTGTCATGGGTGTTACAGGATTTACGGTTCTAGATGGTCAGCCGGTGGTGGATTCGCTGTTTCTGAGTATGGAGATGTATTTCCTGAATTATTCGGATTCACCGCCGAATATACTGATCGAGATCGCCAGATGGACAGCACCGCTTATGACGGCCAGCGGTGTTCTGATGTCGATATCAAAGATTCGTGGCAGGATATTGCAGTTGCTGCGGTATTACAGCGGAGACAGCATTGCCGTATATGGGGATAATATTCACCGGAAAGAAATGGTACAGGCACTGGGATCCTGCGGGATAGATGCCGGAGAAGACTGGGAGTGGGTGAAAGCGAAGAAATACCTGCTTCTTGGAAATGAGGACGAGAATTTCCGGTTTTACGGACAGCACAGAGAAGCATTTGCGGGGCATACCGTTTATCTGAAATCTGAAAATCTTGCGGCAGAGGGAATCCTGAATCCGCATTTACGCCTGTTTTGTCCGGAAGAAACGGCGGCTAGATTATACTGGAGAAGGAATTGCCTGTATGAAACCTCTTGTGCACAAGGGCATCATTTGCAGATCATATTTCTGGGATTCGGACTTCTAGGGGAAAAACTTCTGGAATATGCACTGCAGGATAATATCTTTGACCCTAAACAGCGGATAGAGTATCATATCTTTGGAGACGGAGCAGAATTTCAGGCTTCGCACAGAGAACTGTTCCAGATGAGTGACCCGGTGATCTTTCATGCAGAACACTGGTATGAGAACATACCGCTTCTGGAATCTGCAGACAGGATCCTTCTGCTCCCGCAGAAAGGGCAGCTTGGAATGGCAGGAAAGCTTCTGGCATCTACAACGGGTACAGCTTTTGAAGTATTTACGGTGGAAGACGATGGATTTGAACTGTTATCGGGAAGAGAACGTCTGCATGTAGTGGAATGGGAAAAAGAAGCATGGAATCCGGCCAACGTGCTGGGAACAGAGATGTTCGAGCATGCAAAGAAATTGAATCTTCATTATGCACATCTGTACGGAGGTGTGGAGGAAAATTCGGAAAATATGGAACTGGAATGGGGAAAACTGGATGGATTTACGAGATATTCCAATGTCAGTGCAGCCGATTATCATAAGATACGGGTACATATGATGAAGATAGACGGATGGAGTATGGATGCTGCCGGACTGAGCCAGAAACAGATGGAACTTCTGGCTGAACTCGAACATATCCGGTGGTGCAGGTATCATCAGTTCCACAACTGGCGAATGGGAATTCCGAAAAATGGTGCGAGAAAAGATGCCACGCTTCGGATCCACAAGGATCTGATACCATATGATGAATTGACGGAAGAAGAAAAGAAAAAAGATAAGGATAATATCCGTATGCTGCAGAAGTTGTTTGCAGAAAGTTAAAAAAACAGGATAACATTTTTGCGTAGAAACACCACCCCGAAAGGAGTGGTGTTTCTTGTGTAATAAATATATTGAGAAATGTTCTCAACATATCCTCTTCCTATTTTTACAAAAATCATGTATCATACTAGTTAGATAAAGCTAACCTGTGTACATAAAAGGAGGAAATACATGAGTATAGTAATTGTAGGCGGACACGACAGAATGGTTCATCAATATAAAAAAATCTGTAAAGAATACAAGTGCAAAGCGAAAGTATTCACACAGATGTCTGGAAATTTAAGTGAAAAGATCGGAAGTCCTGATTTGTTGATCCTATTTACCAACACAGTATCTCATAAGATGGTACACTGTGCAGTGACAGAAGCGGAAAAATGCAATGCACAAATCGTGAGATGCCATACAAGCAGTGGAAATGCATTAAATGAGATTCTTCAGAATGCCTGTACAGCATAAGTATCTGGAATGTGGGAAAGCCCACGTCAGATGCTGACACCTTTTCTTGATCTTTTTTAATCTAAAAACTCCATAAGGATAATCCTTGCGTTTGGCTGATAATATGCGATATAATAAAAAATGCTTGACTTAAAACAAAGAGAGGTTTATGGAATGAAGAGAGAGACATTTGGATCAAGACTGGGCTTCATCCTTGTATCCGCAGGGTGTGCCGTTGGCATCGGGAATGTGTGGAAATTTCCATATATGTGTGGACAGTTTGGTGGAGCTGCATTTATCCTGATATATCTGGTATTTCTTCTGATCATGGGAATTCCGGTTATGGTCTGTGAATTTGGTGTCGGACGTGCGAGCAGACACAGTGTTGCTGCTGCATATGAGACACTGGAACCTAAAGGAACAAAGTGGCATATTACAAAATGGATCGGTATCATTGGATGCTATTTTCTGATGATGTTCTATACTACGGTTGGTGGATGGATGCTATATTATTGTGTCAGAAGCTTCAGTGGAGATTTCGTAGGTGCGGATATGGAGACGGTATCGGCTGGATTTAGTGATATGCTTGGAAATATGCCGCTTATGACATTTTGGACGATTCTGATCTGTATCATTGGATTCGGTGTATGTGCATTTGGAATCCAGAAAGGTATCGAAAAAGTATCCAAGTTCATGATGACAGCATTGCTCTTGATCATGATCGTACTTGCGATTCACTCTGTGATGATGAAAGGTGCCGGAGCGGGAATCCGCTTTTATCTGATTCCTGATTTCAGACAGATGGCAGAGATCGGAATCGGAAACGTGGTTTTCGGGGCTATGAGCCAGGCATTCTTTACATTATCAATTGGAATCGGAGCGATGTTGATCTTTGGAAGTTATATGGAAAAAGATCAGCGTTTATTCGGAGAGGCTGTGAATATTACCGTGCTTGACACGGTCGTAGCGCTGATGGCAGGTTTCATTATTATTCCGGCATGCTTTGCATACGGAATTGAACCGGGAGCAGGCCCAAGCCTTATATTTATCACGATCCCGAATATTTTCGCGCAGGTGGCAGGCGGGCGTGTATGGGGAGGATTATTCTTCCTGTTCTTAAGCTTCGCTGCATTTACGACACTGGTTGCGGTATTTGAAAATATTATTTCTTTTGATATGGATTTATTCGGATGGTCAAGAAAGAAGAGTACACTGGTAAGTCTGATTCTGATCATTATCTTAAGTATGCCATGTGTTATGGGATTCAATGTATTGGCCGGATTCACTCCACTTGGAGAAGGATCGACAATCATGGATCTGGAGGACTTCATCGTATCGAATAACCTGCTTCCGCTTGGAAGTCTTGGCTATGTCCTGTTCTGTACAAAGAAGAACGGATGGGGATGGAACAGCTTCCTTGAAGAAATCAATCAAGGAGAAGGATGGAAGTTCCCGGCAGGAATCAAGGGTTATATGTCTTACGGACTGCCGCTCCTGATCATTATCATTTACCTGAAGGGATATTATGATAAATTTCAACCAATGGGAACGAAGACACTGATCGGTTGGATGATCGTGGCGTTCTTATTCCTTGCATTTGTGATCGGATGCTCTTGTGGAAAAAGTACTGTGGAAAAAGTGGACAAGTAAAGAAAAAAAGTAAAAAGATGTGGAAAAAGGATAAGTTCTTTTGTAAAGTGGAAAAGAACTTATCCTTTTTTTGTTCATCATACATTTGAAAGAAACTGCCGGTGGCAGATTCTATAAATAGTAAAGCATGCAAATGAAGTTAATTTTTCGCCTCGTAAGCAGCCTGGCGGACATCCGGGATCGCGATCAGTACAGGATATAATACTGCAGAGATAATCAGTCCGCCGATTCCCTGGATGATATTGGCAGGAATACTTGCGGCAGCACCGCTTCCATAAAGGAAGAATTCGCAGATAAAATATCCGCCGGCAACGAATACGATATCCGTGATACCGCCAAGAATGACTGCAATATAACGGTTTTTACCGGAACGGCACATCTTCTGGTAAATCAGTCCGGATACCAGTGCGACAAGCCCCTTGATCACCAGTGTGATCGGAACGTATACAAAATATCCACCGATCAGGTCAGACAGTGCAGAACCGATACCACCGGCAAGCATACCATATACAGGACCGAGGATGATACCTGCGAGGATTACGATTGCATCACCAGGATGGATATATCCGCTGGTTCCCGGTGTCGGAATGCGGATGGACATCGTAGCAACACAGGCCAATGCAGCAAATAATGCTGTCATAATTATTTTTTTTAGATTGGAATTCATAACAAAAACCCTCTTTCCTTTCGTAATTGTCATTACTTTACAATAGTAGTGGCATGAGATAAAGAGCCAGTTATGAGAAAAAACACCATACCAGTTTGAAAGCACATCACTTAATCAGCGGAAGATGACTGGGCTGCATGTTTTTTATATTGGCTGGGGGACATCCCCATATAACGTTTAAAAATCTGACCATAATATGCCGGTGAGGAAAATCCTACAAGTCCGGCAATCGTAGTAATATTCTCTCCATTCATAAGAAGTGGAAGGCTGTTCTGGATCCGTGTAGACAGCAGGTAGTCGAAGATGGTCATCCGCATATACTTTTTGAAAAAGCGGCAGCATTCACTTTTGCACAGTCCGGCGTGAGAGGCAATATCTTCGAGACCAAGTTCTTCCGAGGCATGTTCTTGAATATAAGAAAGAATGTCTTTCAAACGTTGCAGATGCTTCTGTGGCTGTGGTGTATCCTGGGCAATCTGGACATAATGCAGATAAAGTCTGTGCCAGATCTCACAGAGCAGGAGGTGGACACGGAATTCATAGTCAGGTAATTCCGGCTGTTCTGACATGCTTTCATATCCAGAAGCGGAAGAAGATTGAACATGGCAGGTCAATCTATATATTTCTTTTATGTATTCAATAATTTCATTCTGCCACGAAATCTCTGGCTTTAATACAAGTGAAGACCAGAATTCGTTGGAAGTGATAAAATCGACATATTTGGTCTGCAGGATACTGTTCTCGTATCCATAGATGAATTTGGGATGAAATGTGACAGAGATATAATTACAGTCCTGGTCATCAATCATATATCCGGCATGTAAAGCATTACTGTTGCAGAATATCCCTTCGCCTTCTGAGATAATATAACGCTGGTCATTGACGACATATTCCATCTGTCCGGATACGAACCATGTAAGTTCGATCTCCGGATGCCAGTGCCACATGAAGGAATGCTGTTCATAAGACTGTATTGCCTCTGGGGATACCTGAACGGGGAAAGTGTAACTTCCGTGTTCTTTTACTTCTTTTTTGTTTTTTTCTGTAAGAATCTGAATACCTTTCATATCATCCTCCGTATATAAAAGTCAAAAACAAATAAAATCTCAATATTCTTATAAAATATGCCAATATTCTTATTGTGAGAATTTGCATATCTCATTATGATTATATTATAGCAATAACAGAAGACAGTCAACTACAAAAAAGTATGTAAGTGGATGTTAAAGAAGGCCTGAAACTTAAGGTACGAAAGAAAAAATGATAAAAATGTATTACAAATGGAGGTAATGGAATGCAGAAAGAGCAATTGATCGCAAAATTTCAGGAATTATACGGAGAAGGCGGGAAAATCCGTACTTATTTTGCACCGGGACGAGTAAACCTGATCGGAGAACATACAGATTATAACGGAGGTCATGTATTCCCATGTGCACTGACAATGGGAACATGGGCAGTGGTAAGGAACAGAGAAGACAGAAAATTAGGTTTCTTCTCTTTGAACTTTGAAAAGCTTGGAATCATTGAGACAAGTCTCGATGAATTGATTCCGAGTAAAAATGCCGGATGGACGAATTATCCGAAGGGAGTAATGTGGGCATTCGAAAAGAGAGGGTATGAACTGACACATGGAATGGATATCCTGATCTATGGAAATATTCCGAATGGTTCTGGACTTTCTTCTTCCGCATCACTGGAAGTGCTGACAGGACTGATGTTAAAAGATACATTTGGATTTGAAGATCTCTCCATGATTGATCTTGCATTGATCGGACAGTATTCGGAGAATAATTTCAATGGATGCAACTGTGGAATTATGGATCAGTTCGCAAGTGCGATGGGTAAGAAAGATCATGCAATTTTCCTGGATACCAATACATTAAAATATGAATATGCACCGGTCGTTCTTGAAAATGCGAAGATCGTGATCATCAACAGTAAGGTAAAGCACAGTCTGGTTGATTCTGCTTACAATGACAGAAGAAATGAATGTGAGACTGCATTAAAGGAACTTCAGAAGGTTACAGATATAAAGACACTTGGAGATCTTACAGAGGACGGATTCGAACAGTACAAGGATGCGATTAAAGATCCGGTCAGACAGAAGCGTGCGAAACATGCGGTATATGAAAACCAGCGGACAATCCGTGCGGTAGAAGCACTCCGTAACAATGATGTGAAATTATTCGGACAACTTATGAATGCATCTCATGAGTCACTTCGTCATGATTATGAAGTATCCTGCGAAGAGATCGACATCTTAGTGGACCTGGCGCAGGCTATGCCGGGAGTTATTGGTTCGCGTATCACCGGAGGCGGATTCGGCGGATGTACGGTCAGCATTGTTGAAGATGCAACAGTGGACAGATTTATCGAAGAGATTGGAAAGACATATAAAGAAAAAGTCGGACATGAAGCAGAATTCTATGTAGTAGAGATTGGTGACGGAGCAAAGATTGTATAAATTCACAGGATAGAAAAAGGAACGGAAGGATCATAATATGTTGTATGAAAATATTAAGAAACTGGTAGAATATGGCATTCAGACCGGACTGACACCGGAATGTGAGAGAATCTACACAACAAATTTATTGTTGGAATTATTTCAGGAAGACTCATACGAAGATGTAGAAATCAACAGAAGCTCCATCGAACTGGAAGCAGTTCTGGAAGGATTACTGGATGAGGCAGTAAAAAGAGGAATCATTGAAGACAGCATCGGATTCCGTGATCTTTTTGATACAAAGATCATGAATTGTCTGGTGCCAAGGCCGGCCCAGATACAGATGACATTTGCAGAAAAATACGAAGAATCGCCGGAAACTGCAACAGAATATTTCTATAAATTAAGTCAGGACAGTAATTATATCCGCAGATACCGTGTGAAGAAAGATATGAAGTGGAAAGTAGATTCCCCATATGGAGAGATTGACATCACAATCAATCTTTCTAAGCCGGAAAAGGATCCAAAGGCGATTGCAGCGGCAAGAAATGCAAAGAATACAGCATATCCGAAATGTCAGCTTTGTATGGAAAATGAAGGATATGCAGGACGGCTGGATCATCCGGCAAGAGAAAACCACAGAATTATTCCGATTGAGATTGCGGGAGGAAAATGGGGATTCCAGTATTCACCCTATGTGTACTATAATGAGCATTGTATTGTATTTAACGGACAGCATATTCCGATGAAGATTGATAAGAAAGCATTTGAGAAATTATTTGATTTCGTAAAGTTATTCCCACACTATTTTCTGGGATCCAATGCAGATCTTCCGATCGTTGGAGGCTCTATCTTAAGTCATGATCACTTCCAGGGGGGACATTATACATTTGCAATGGCAAAAGCACCGATTGAGATCGGATTCAAGATTCCGGGATATGAAGATGTTGAGGCCGGAATTGTAAAATGGCCGTTATCTGTCATCCGTATACGTCACAAAGACGAAAAACGTCTGATCGAACTGGCAGATCACATTCTCGGATGCTGGAGAGGCTATACCGATGAAGAGGCCTTCATCTATGCAAATACAGACGGGGAACCACACAATACCATTACCCCGATTGCAAGAAAACGTGATGGATTGTTTGAACTGGATCTGACTCTTCGGAATAATATCACAACCGAAGAACATCCACTTGGCGTTTATCATCCACATGCAGAGTATCATCATATTAAAAAGGAAAATATCGGACTGATCGAAGTTATGGGACTTGCGGTGCTTCCATCCAGATTAAAAGAAGAGCTGGAGATTCTTGCGGATTATCTGGTTCAGAAAAAAGATATCAGAAGTAATGAAAAGATTGCAAAGCATGCGGACTGGGCAGATACATTTTGTAAAAAATATGATGGGATTACAGAAGAAAATGTAATGGATATATTGAAAAAAGAAGTCGGTGAAGTATTTGTACATGTACTTGAGGATGCCGGAGTGTATAAATGTACAGAAAAGGGAAGAGAAGCATTTTTAAGATTTGTAAAAACATTATAAGATGTTAGAAAAACGTCAAAAATCAGAAGGGATGAAAAGCCCGGAAGATTTTTGGCGTTTTGTCATGTTTGAGTTGTTATGGTGAAAATGTAATAAAATTTTACGTAAATATAAAGTGCTGATTGTGAATAGAGATAGTAGATGCTATAATGAAAATATAGTTTTTCGGGAAAAAGTATATTAAAAGAAAAATAAAATTTCAGGAGGAAACTTATATGAGATATGAAATCAAAGGAGACACATTACCGGTAGTTATCTGCTATCTGGAGGGCGGAGAGAAGATGATCACAGAAGGAGGCGGAATGTCTTGGATGTCACCGAATATGAAGATGGAGACGACCACGAATGGAGGAATCGGCAAGGCATTTGGAAGAATGTTTTCCGGTGAGCATATATTCCAGAATATTTATACCGCACAAGCTGGCAAGGGGATGATTGCATTTGCATCGTGCTTTCCTGGATCCATCAAAGCATTTGAAATCGGACCGGGGTGCGAGATGGTATTCCAGAAAAGTGCATTCCTTGCAAGCGAAGCAGGGGTAGAATTGTCTGTGTTCTTTAATAAGAAGTTCAGCTCTGGATTATTTGGCGGAGAGGGATTTATCATGCAGAAGGTATCTGGTCAGGGAACTGTATTTGCTGAGTTTGACGGACATGTAGTGGAGTATGAATTGAACGCCGGACAGGAAATTGTCGTAGATACTGGACATCTGGCTGCAATGGATGCTTCATGCCAGATAGAGATAAAGAGCGTACCGGGTGTGAAGAATATGTTATTTGGCGGAGAAGGAATCTTTAATACAATAATTCACGGACCTGGAAAAGTGTGGCTTCAGACAATGCCGATCAGTAATGTGGCAGGAGCATTGCGCCCATATATGCCATCATCCGGAAAATAGAAAGGATGCATAATTACAATGAGAACAAGAAACATTCATAAAGCCGCACTAACAGATGCAGTCACACCGTTGGAGGAAGCCGGAAAGAAAATTGCATATCAGGCAGCGGTGGAAGGGATCGTGCTTCTGGAGAATGACGGATGTCTTCCGTTAAATCCGGGAAAAATTGCACTATACGGAGCCGGTGCCAAAATGACGATCAAAGGAGGGACCGGTTCAGGAGAGGTCAATGAACGGCATGCAGTATCGATCCTGGAAGGAATGGAATATGCGGGATTCAAGATTACAACGATGAACTGGATTGATGATTATGATCAGAGTTTTCAGGAAGGAGAACGCGCGTACGCAGAAGAATTTCGCAAGAAACTAAGTCCGAAGAATCTGTCGGATTTTATGAATCTGATGAGCAGTCCATACCGCTATCCATATGGAAGAGCAGTGCTGCAGGAAGATGTAGAAAAATCAGAGACCGATACCTGCATTTACGTCATTTCGAGACAGGCAGGAGAAGGTGCTGACCGTAAACTCAGTGAGAATGAATACGGTCTAGCAGAGATAGAACGAGTAAATCTGACATTTTGTGCGGAACAATATGAGCATATGATCGTAGTGATCAATGTAGGAGGGCAGTTTGACCTGAATTTTCTGCATGAGATTCCGAACATCAATGCGGTGATCTTCATGGGACAGCTTGGAACGATGGGCGGGCAGGCAGTTGCGGATATAGTCTGCGGAAAGCATACACCGTCCGGGAAACTTACAGATACATGGGCAAAGCATTACCGGGACTATCCGGCGTCAGATGATTACAGTTATCTGAATGGGAATCTCGATGAAGAGTATTACCGGGAAGGGATCTATGTCGGATACCGGTATTTTGATACATTTCATGTAGCACCAAGATATCCGTTTGGATATGGACTATCGTATACAGAGTTCGAAATGCATCTTGCAGGTATGAGGCTGGAAAGAACTACCGTCGAGATATCCGTAGATGTAAAGAATAAAGGCGAAGTATACAGCGGAAAAGAAGTGGTACAGATCTATGTAAGCTGTCCGGATGGTGAACTGAAAAAAGAAGCACAGCGATTAACTTCATTTGCCAAGACAAAGAATCTGAAACCGGGAGAGGAAGAACGGATCGTATTACAATTTGATCTGCGTGATCTTACAAGTTACAGGGAAAAAGATGCTGCCACTGTTCTGGAACCGGGCGAATATGTCGTGCGAGTCGGTAATTCCAGCAGGAATACAAGAGTATGTGGAATATTAAAACTGGAAACGGAAATAATTACAGAGAAACATTCTCATATCTGTAAGGTACCGTTAAGGGTGACAGAACTGGAATGGCAGGAAGAAAAGGAACTTCTTCATGCAGCCGGTGACTGCAGACAGAACTGGGGAAGAACCTGTGAAATAATCATCGACGATGTGGAAAAAATTCAGAGCTTTCAGATCGAACCGGGGATTATTCCGGAAACGGAGCATGAGTATGGCCCGGTGGAGATCTATTCTTCGGAAGAGACTGACAGGATCTTAGAGTCATTAACGCTAAGAGATATGGCGGAGCTGGTTGTGGGCGGAGGCATGTCCGGACATCGATTCTTTGAAGCACCGGGAGCAGCAGGCGTGACGACTGGAAATCTGACTGCAAAGGGAATTCCAAATGTCGTTATGGCGGATGGACCTGCGGGACTCAGGCTTCATAAGATATCGTCTGTATCTATAACGGGTAAAGTAAAAGGAATAGAACCAAATATCTCTTTTATGAAATATCTTCCCGAACCGGTAAAGAAAGTAATGCTTGGCAATCCGGACAGCAAGAATCTTCTGTATCAGTTTACAACGGCATTTCCGGTGGGAATCTCTCTGGCATCGAGCTGGAATCTGCAGCTTGCAGAAGAGGTCGGGAATGCAGTGGGAAAAGAGATGGAAGCTTATGGTGTAACTTACTGGCTGGCACCGGGCATGAATATACACCGCAACCCTTTATGTGGACGTAACTTTGAATATTTCTCTGAAGATCCATTACTTACGGGTAAATTTGCGGCAGCAATTACAAAAGGAGTTCAGAAGAACCGTGGATGTTATGTTACATTAAAGCATTACTGCTGTAATAATCAGGAAGACAACCGTAATAAGATGAATGCTAACGTAAATGAAAGAGCACTTAGGGAAATCTATCTGAAAGGATTTGAAATTGCGGTGAAAGAATCGCATCCGGGAGCTGTGATGAGCAGCTATAATAAGGTAAATGGCAAATACGTCAACAACAGCTATCGTCTGCTGACACAGGTACTGAGGAATGAATGGGGATTTGATGGTTTCGTTATGACTGACTGGTTCGCAACCGGAAGAAAATACGGTGATCCGGCACATGCGATTGCATCAGGCAACGACCTGATTATGCCAGGCAGTTCCGGAACCGTAGATGACATCGTAAAAGCAGTTTCCAAAGGTATTATTCTGGAAGAAGATGTAAAAAGGAGTGCGGCCAACGTGTTGAAAGGAATCATCAGCAGCCGTATCTACCAGGGGTATTTAAGGAAGCAGAGAGAAAGCGGAGTATAATCAGTAAACAGATACACACTATATTCACAAAAGTTGACTTCGAACGAAGTGAGAGGAGAAACTTGGGAATATAGTGTGTATCTGTTTGCGTCCGGGGAAAAACAATATTTTTGTTCAACAGTTAAACTTTAATTCATCAAATAAACATATTTTTTCCACATACTTTTCAAACATCCCCCTTATATTGTTAACAGATTGAGTTTAACAGGAGGAAGGAAATTTGATAGAAGTAAAGAATCTTACCAAACGTTATGGTAACCATCTGGCGGTAGATCATCTGAACTTCACCGTAGAATCCGGTAAAATCTATGGATTCTTAGGACCAAACGGTGCAGGGAAATCTACGACCATGAACATTATGACCGGTTATCTGGGAGCTACAGAGGGACAGGTGCTGATCGATGGACACGACATTTTAAAGGAGCCGGAAGAAGCCAAGAAGAATATCGGTTATCTGCCGGAAATTCCGCCGTTATATATGGAAATGACGGTGCGGGAATATCTGGAATTCGCTGCAGAATTAAAAGGAATTAAAAAAGACAAAAGAGAGCCGCAGATAGAAGAAGTTATAAGACTTGCAAAGCTGAGAGACGTAGAAAACCGGCTGATCCAGAACCTGTCAAAAGGTTATAAACAGAGAGTCGGACTTGCACAGGCAGTTCTGGGATTCCCGGAGATCATTATCCTGGATGAGCCGACAGTAGGCCTTGACCCGAAGCAGATCATCGAAATCCGTGAACTGATCAGGAAGCTTGCGAAGAAACATACCGTGATCTTAAGTTCTCACATTCTTGCGGAAGTAAGGGAAGTCTGTGATTATATCATGATCATATCCGGAGGGAAGCTGGTCGCTAGTGATACGACCGAGAATCTGGAGAATATGATGAGTGGCAAAGGTCAGATCGAGGTGGAAGCAAAGGCTTCCAGGGATGAGATGGATCATATTATCCGCCGGACAGGAAAGATCAAAGAAGTAAAATACCGCACCAGTGCGAGCGGCATTACAACTGCGCAGATTATAGCAAAAGGCGGGGAAGATATCAGAGAAGAGTTATTCCTTGCATTTTCCCATGCAGATGTACCGATGCTTACCCTGAATCAGAGTAAGACAACACTGGAAGAGATATTCCTGGAGCTGACACAAGGGTCAGGCAATAGAATGATAAAGGAGGAGAAGTAAGATGAGAGCCATCTATAAAAGAGAGTTAAGGTCCTATTTTCATTCTATGATAGGATATGTATTTATCGCTTTCCTGGTAGCTTATACGGGAATCTATTTCCTGGCGTATAACCTGAACTATGGATATCCGTACTTTTCTTATGTATTGTCAGGGATTCTGTTCGTATACCTGGTAGCAATTCCGATCCTGACGATGCGCTGCTTTGCAGAAGATAAGAAGAATAAGACGGATCAGATGTTACTGACAGCACCGGTCAGCCTGTTCGAGATCGTGCTTGGAAAATATCTTGCAATGGTAACGATCACGGCTGTACCGTGTGTGATCTATCTGATCTTTCCACTGATCATTAAAGCGCAGGGGACGGCATACATTAAGGTAGACTATTTGGCAATCCTTGTGTTCTTCTTACTCGGATGCGTATATATTTCCATTGGAATGTTTGTCTCTTCATTGACAGAAAGTGTGATCATTGCGGCAATCGGCGCATTCGGTATCCTGCTTCTGACTTATCTCTGGAGCGGCATTCTGAACTTTATCCCTTCGGCAGCATGGGCAAATGCATTGGCAGTTGCGGTGTTGTTGACGCTGGTCGTACTTGCAGTCTGGAATATGACGAAAAATGTCGTGATCAGCGGGGTACTGGAGCTGATCGTACTGGCAGGAACACTGATTACTTACTTTGTAAAGAAAACAGTGTTTGAAAGTCTGCTTTCCACAGTACTTGGCAAACTGGAACTGACAGAAGTATTTTCCAATATTGCCGATAACCATCTTCTGGATGTGAACGGGATTATATTGTACCTGTCACTGATCGTCTTGTTCTTCTTTTTGACGATGCAGATGATTCAGAAGAGACGTTGGAGTTAGGAGGAGCATAATGTTAGAAAAAATCAAGAAGTCATTCCGGAGTGCATCATCGAAAAACGGAAGTTACAGTGTGGGAATGATCGCACTTGTGATCTGCATGGTGATCGTTGTCAATCTGATCGCAGGTCAGCTTCCGGAGAATGTTAAGAGCATAGATATCAGTGATAACAACATTTACGGAGTATCAAAGACCAGTAAAAAGGTATTGAACAAACTGGATAAAAAAGTAACATTTAAAATCTATGCAGAAAAAGATTCGACAGATACAAGGATCAAATCATTTATCAAGAAATATACGGCATTGTCTGATAAGATCAGTGTAACATGGATCGATCCGGTCCTGCATCCGGCAGCACTTACGAAAGCAGGAGTAGAGAAAGATACGATCGTAATCTCCTGCAAAGATACCGGAAAAACGAAATCTGTTTCTTTTGATGATATTTTAGTTTCGGATTCTTATTCCTACTATACGACAGGAAGCAGTTCTGCATCTGAATTCGACGGAGAAGGTCAGTTTACAAGTGCGATCAATTCGGTTACAAGTGAACAGACAGAGAAGATGTATTATACAACAGGACACGGAGAAGCAGCATTTTCAGATTCTGTGACAAAACTGTTCAGTAAAAATAATCTGACGACAGATGAAGTGAATCTGATGATGACAGGTGAAATTCCTGATGATTGTGATCTGTTATTCATGGATGCTCCATCAAAAGACATTTCCGATGATGAGAAAACATTACTTCTGAATTACCTGAAAAAGGGCGGAAAGGTATTTATCATTCTTGGAGATCCTGAGGATGAGACACCGAATCTGGATGAAGTGCTGAAAGAATATGGTATGCAGGAAGCGGACGGTTACATCGCAGATATGCAGAGAAGCTACCAGGGCAACTATTATTATATCTTCCCGGAGATTACAGCAACAGACGATCTGGCCAATAATCTGGAATCCGAGATGGTTCTGATGATCAATGCGCATGGTCTGACTACAACAGATCCGGCAAGAGATACGATCACAACAACGGTGTTTATGCAGACATCAGATAATTCCTATGCAGTGACAGAGAATAAGCAGGAAGAGGGAACATATACATTAGGAGCAGTTGCGACTGAGCAGATTACATCTGATGATTCATCCGACAGCAGCTCATCCCAAACCAGCCGTCTGACGGTAATTTCTTCAGAAAGCATGATCAATTCACAGATTACAGATACTTACACAACACTGGAGAACCTGGATCTGTTCATGAATGCGGTGACAGCTAACTTTGACAAGACAAAAAATATAGCAATCAAGGCGAAGAGCCTGGAGGTAAGCAACAATACGATGCAGCATGCGGGAATCATCAGCATCCTGACAATCTTCGGAATTCCGCTTGTAATCCTGATTTATGGATTCATGCGCTGGTGGAAGAGAAGAAAAGTGTAAATTAAGAAGATTTATGGACAGAAAAGGGGAAATTTGATGAAACAGAAAAAGACAATGCTCATCATGGTGATTGTGCTTGCGGTCTTGCTTGCGCTGTACGGAGGATTAAAAGCCTGGAACAGTCACAGCGAGAAGCAGAAGAAGGCAAAAGAGGACAAAGAAAAAGTCAGCCTGGTAGATGTAAAGAGTCTGAAGTCATTTGCCTATGAAAGCGGCGGAAGCAAGATGAGTTTTACCAAAGATGATGGCGAATGGGTATACGATGAGGATGACGGGGTACGTCTGAATCAGAGTACGATCAAGAGCACGGCAAAAGAGATTACTGGACTGACAGCGGTCCGCAAGCTGAGTGATCCGGATGAAAAAGCAGATTATGGACTGGACAGTTCGGATTACACCGTTACCTACACGGCAAAGGATGGAACCAAAGGAACGATTGAAATCGGCGATGCAGCCGGAGACAATTATTATGCGATGATCCAGGATTCGGATGCAGTATATACCATTTCAAGTACGCTGGTATCGGATCTGGTATTCGATCTGTCATCCCTGACGGAGAACGACACACTGCCATCGATCAGCAGTGGTAATCTGAAGAAGGTCGAAGTGACACAAAATGGTGAGACCACGACTTATAAGAAAAAGAAGCAACGCAGTGAACTTGCCGGTGGCTGGGGAACCATCTCGCTTACCCAGTGTGCAGACTATAATGTCAAAAATCTTGCAAAATATGGTCTGGATGAAGCAAACCGGATCACGGTGACGGCAACTTATAAAGACAGTACTTCCGGAGATAAGAAGACCTGTACCGTTTATATTGGGAATGAAAATGGTGATAACCGCTATGTACAGCTCAAAGATTCCAATATGGTATATGAGGTTGGAAGTTCGATCGTAGAAAATATGATGTCGGTAGATAAATAAAACATATCGATAGAAAGAAAAAAGACGGGAGCGGCACAGAAAATGTGTCTTCCGCCTTTTTCTGATTTTTGAGAAAAATGACGAAAAGTTTTCACATAATTTACAATACATTTATTGCCTGAAAGTATAAAAAATGGTATATTATTAATAGGTTTGTTGTGAAAATATACAAAAAACCCGGAAAAGAAATAAGTAGGAGTGATAAAAAATGTATCAGGAAGAATACAAACGCTGGCTTGCGGCAGATCTTGAAGATGCAGATCTGAAGCCGGAATTGTCAAAAATTGAGGGAAACGATGATGAAATTAAGGAACGTTTTGCAGTAGCACTGAAATTCGGAACAGCCGGACTTCGCGGTGTGCTTGGCGCAGGAACGAACCGTATGAATATTTATGTAGTACGTCAGGCAACACAGGGACTGGCTAACTGGGTAAAGACACAGGGCGGAACACAGACTGTAGCAATCAGTTATGATAGCCGTTTAAAGAGTGATGTATTTGCCAAGACAGCAGCAGGTGTACTTGCAGCAAATGGGATCAAAGTAAGAATCTATGATGCACTGATGCCGGTACCTGCACTTTCATTTGCAACACGTTATTATAACTGTAATGCAGGTATTATGGTAACAGCTTCTCATAACCCTGCAAAATACAATGGATACAAAGCATACGGACCGGACGGATGCCAGATGACAGATGATGCAGCCGCAATTGTATACGAAGAGATCCAGAAGACAGACGTTTTGACCGGAGCAAAATATATGTCATTTGCAGAAGGTGTAGAAGAAGGACTGATCAGATTTGTAGGAGATGACTGTAAGAGAGCACTTTATGATGCGATTGAATCCCGTCAGGTTCGTCCGGGACTGTGTAAGACAGCCGGATTAAAACTGGTATACAGCCCATTAAATGGATCAGGTCTTGTTCCTGTAACACAGGTATTAAAAGATATCGGAATCACAGATATCACAATCGTTCCGGAGCAGGAATATCCAAATGGATACTTTACAACATGCAGCTATCCAAACCCAGAGATCTTTGAGGCACTGGAGCTTGGACTGAACCTTGCAAAAGAGTCAGATGCAGACCTTATGCTTGCAACTGACCCAGATGCAGACCGTGTAGGTATCGCTATGAAGTGCCCGGATGGATCTTATGAATTAGTAAGCGGTAACGAAGTCGGAGTACTTCTTCTGGATTACATATGTGCAGGACGTATCGAGAAAGGTACAATGCCTGAAAAAGCAGTAGCAGTCAAATCTCTCGTATCTACACCACTTGCTGATGCAGTAGCAGCTCATTACGGAGTAGAATTAAGAAACGTACTGACAGGATTCAAATGGATCGGAGACCAGATCGCACAGTTAGAGGCAGCAGGCGAAGTAGATAGATTCATCTTTGGATTTGAGGAAAGCTACGGATACCTTGCAGGACCATATGTACGTGACAAAGATGCCGTTATCGCATCTATGCTGATCTGTGAGATGGCAGCTTACTACAGAAGTATCGGCAGCTCTCTGAAACAGAGACTGGAAGAGATCTATGCAGAGTACGGACGTTACCTCAACAAGATCGACAGCTTTGAATTCCCAGGACTGAGCGGAATGGACAAGATGTCTGGAATCATGCAGAATCTGCGTGAGAATGCACCGGCAGAGATCGCTGGATACAAGGTAACAGAAGTAACAGATTATACGAAGACAGAAGAGACCGGACTTCCGGCAGCAAATGTATTAGTTTATAAACTGGAGAATAACGAGACCGTGATTGTTCGCCCATCAGGTACAGAGCCTAAGATCAAGATTTACTACACAACACTTGGTAAAGATCTTGCTGAGGCACAGGCTGAGAAGGACAAACTTGCTGAGGCAGTGAAGCCGATTATGGCATAGGAGTTTTTTAATTTAAAAATAAGTGTACAGTTCTTTTGGAAGAAAGGATTGTACACTTATTTTTTATACCAGAGTATGCAGTTAATTATTAATATTCTTTTTCTCGGAAAGTCTTTCTTTTAATCGCTGTCGTCTTGTCGGGTGGATAAATGCAACTCTCTGTGCCGTAAAAATTGAATTGTTAAAGTTAAAGATAAAGGACACAAAGCATACCACAGAGAAGAAAGGTAGCATTGAATATCCAAAACTTTCCACACCGACCAGAATCGCAGCAAGCAGTGTATTGGATCCACTACAGAACACAGAGGCGAATCCAAGCGCAGCACCGAACATTGGGTCAAATCCAAATACAGGTCCCAGGACATATCCTAAGCAGGAACCGATGGAGAACAGCGGTGCAACTTCACCGCCGATGAATCCGGAGGAAAGTGTCAGAATCGTAAGAGTCATCTTAAGAATCCAGTCATAAGCATATATATCGTCTGTAATACCGTCAAAGCACAGAGCAACCAGATTAGAGCCGGTTCCGGAGTATCTTCCCTGATGAAAGACCATCATAAGAACTGCGATAACAACCCCCATGATCAGAACCTTTTTTATAGGCGAAGAAAAACGGAAGGCGAATTTCAAACGCAGATATCGGAGAATCAGTGCAAATAAAGAACCAACGATACCGAAGCACAGTCCCATAGCTGCCAGTTTTAAAAGAAAAACAGCGTTGTACGTAGAAGGATGATAGTTCAGGGTTTCCAGTATATTAATATGAAATTTCCGAAGTCCGAGCGCCCGTGATGTAAAAGCTGCACTGATGGAAGCTACTGTTGCTGGAATCAAAGCATGATATTCCAGCTTTCCGGCAACCAATACCTCCAGTGCAAAAAAGATTGCACAACCAAGGGCTGTACCACGTAGCCGGCGGAGTACAGAAAAGCCCGGAAAATCCGGCAGCCATACCAGTGATCAGGAACATCTTCCGGCTGTTTTCGATATCAATAGTCTTATCGACCAGACGCCCAACGTTGTTGGAAACAGCAGCCCCGATCTGTACGGCAACGCCTTCTCGTCCTGCACTTCCGCCGAACAGATGCGTTGTCCAGGTTCCGATCACGGCAAGCGGCACCATGCGGATCGGAAGTTTATTGTTCTTACCAAGTCCTACATGGAATACCATCTTCATGCCGTTCGCGACAGATTTACCGAACTGGTGATAGATGAACCAGATGAACACCCCGCCAAGAGGCAGGAACCAGATCAGATACCAGAAGTATTTCGTCCGGATAGCGGTACAGGCATTAAGCCCCAGCCCGAATGCTGCATCGATGATTCCGACGAGAACACCGATGACTACTCCGGCAATAGCCAGGATAAAAGTATCTTTATAGTATTTGTAAATGTGTTTGAACAAAGCTTTAATCATAATAACCCCCAAAGATAAATTCTCTCGTATTTATTATAACTTGTATGGCGGAAACTGCAAGCAAATATATTTTTTACTCGACAATTTATATACTATGTGATACAATTGAATTAAGCATTATAATTCTATATTTTCATTGGCATATACGCCCTATCAAGAACTTATGCATTTCGCATTCTATGAATTTTCAATGCTTGTAACCCAGAGAGATTTTATACAGGCAGAGAGGAATTGTAGAACGGATTGCAAAAGTAATGTAAAACGGTAGTTCTTCGCTGTACCTACAAAGGAGGATATGCCGATGAATATGAATGTACGAAGTGCATTCTTAACACGAAAGGAAAGATAGAGAGGAATGTAGACTCTTCATTGATTGATTTTTTGCATTATGTATCAGATAGTAGTTCAGTAGACTTAGAAAAAGTATGCGATAAACGTCTTCAGAAGCTTCATGCTAATGTACAGATAATAAAGGATAGTGCTGAAATGGAGGCAGAGTTTATGAAAGCAGAGGAAAGAGAACGACAGATCCGTGATGAAGGAATAAAAGAAGGAATGAAAGAATATGATCGTTTTATGAAGCTTACACAAAAGTTGCTTTCAAATAAACAATATGATGAGTTGAAACGTGCGACAGAAGAGAAATCATATTGTCAGCAGCTATTTGAAAAATATAATATAGTATAAAATTTTACGAGGAAACTAAGATGACATTAGAAGAAGTAAGAAATGAAATTGATGAAATAGATACAAATATGAAGCCACTGTTTTTAAGAAGAATGAAATGTGGAAAACATGTTGCAGAAGTAAAAGGACAGAACGGAGGAGATGTATTTGTTCTCGAAAGAGAACTTGAAATCATTGGAAAAAGAGCCATGGATGTAGATCCGGAGATCCAGGAAGAATATAAAACATTCCTGAGACACTTAATGAGTCTTTGCAGAAAATATGAATATGAATTATTACCAGAGATGCAGGAAAAAGTTATAACGGCAGCTTTGACGGCAGCAGGACTGACAGCTGAGACTGAACATACACAGGTAAAGATTGGATTTACCTGCCCAAAAGAGACAAGTGATCTGAACCTGTTCGTGAACATGACAAAGTTAAATGGAATCCAGATTGATGCTATGAATCTGATGACAGAAAATGGGAATCAGAAAGTAACTATGACATTGGATGGTAAGATCACGGATGCGGGAATGCGGTGCTTGTTGTGTCAGATAGGGAAAGAGGCAGAGGAGTTCCGGATTTTAGAATTGTTTGGGATTTAATTTATTAACATCCGCAGCCAGTCACGAGAATTGAAGGAAACAATAGATAAGGATTATTGTGAATGTGGAATGCCAATAGAAAACAAAAGTATAAATGTATTTCGCGCAAGCAGAAACAGGAAAAAACATCCCGTAACAATCAATGTTTCGACATGATTTACGCATTTACGAATAAATAAATTCACTATGATTATGCATACATTCACGAGCATGAAAAGTTCCAATATGCCGAGTACCGGCAAGCTGTACAGTTGAAATATCTCCATCAGTATAGTTATACAGATGGAGATAATAAGAGCAAACCACAAATAGTACTTTTGTTTTTTGGTCATAATAGTTCCTCACACATAGAAAGACTAAACTATAGTTACATTATATTTAGTAAATAATACCATAACAAGTCTTAAATGAAAAGCAAGAAAGGCATTTTACATAAAATTAGAAATACCCTCTTGCAATCTGGAAAAACATGTGCTAACATTTAAAACAAATTTTAGTATAGTAAAGTGATGAAAGAGACTCTGGACTCTGGAACCTGACAGGAATGTGGTGTCACCGACTGAGAGCACTGCTTGGGGAATGAGGACAATAGGGAACACTCTGGAGCAGACCAGCTGAACAAGTAAATATGGTAAAGTTGAATGAAAAGTAGGTTGGTACGTAGACTGCACGTTACGCACGAAAAGAGGAATCTTAGAAAGCACTATACAGCTTTGAGATTCAATGCGGGTGGTACCGCGGATAACGATGATGATATCCGTCCCGGGATACAAGTATGTATTCCAGGGCGGATTTTTATGTTTATAACCGTTATTCGTCCCGGGAAGAAAAGGAGGAAAAGAACATGGAGTATTTAACAGGTGTAAAGCCAAAAGAGACAAAAGAAATCAGTGAATTACTGGAACAGGCAGAAGCAGGAGCAAAGGTAAAAGTCAACGGAGCAGTGCATACGATCCGTGATATGGGAACTGTTGCATTTGTGATCTTAAGAAAAAGAGAAGGTCTGCTTCAGTGTGTCTATGAAGAAGGCAGTGCTGATTTCGAACTGAAAGACATCAAAGAAGCAGCAACTGTCGAAGTAGAAGGCGTCTTAGAAGAGAATGAAAAAGCACCAAATGGAATTGAAATCCGTATGGAGAACGTAAAAATCTTAAGTGAGCCGGAAGACGAGATGATGCCGCTTGCAATTTCCAAATGGAAACTGAACACATCTCTGGAAGCAAAACTGAACTATCGTTCCATTTCCCTTAGAAATATCCGGGAGCGTGCCAAATTCAGAATCCAGGAAGGACTTACAAGAGCATTCAGAGATTTCCTCTACAGTCAGGAATTTACAGAGATCCATACACCGAAGATCGGAGCGAAAGGAGCCGAGGGGGGAGCCAACATTTTCAAACTGGAATATTTCCACAGACCGGCAGTGCTGGCGCAGAGTCCACAGTTCTATAAGCAGATGATGGTCGGCGTATTTGACAGAGTATTTGAGACAGCTCCGGTATTCAGGGCAGAGAAACATAACACAAAGCGCCACCTGAACGAATATACCAGTCTTGATTTTGAAATGGGATATATTGATGGATTTGAAGACATCATGGCAATGGAGACAGGATTCCTCCAGTATGCGATGGAATTGCTGAAAAAAGATTATGCAAGAGAGTTAAAAGTATTGTGTGTTGAACTCCCTGATGTGAGTCAGATCCCAGCAGTGAAATTTGCAGATATCAAAGAAATAGTTGCAGAGAAATACAACCATAAGATGAGAAATCCATTCGACCTTGAGCCGGAAGAAGAAGTACTGATCGGACGTTATGCGAAAGAAGAGTGGGGAAGTGATTTTGTATTTGTCACACATTATCCTTCTAAGAAACGCCCGTTCTATGCAATGGATGATCCGGAAGATCCAAGATATACATTAAGCTTTGACCTGTTGTTCAGAGGACTGGAGATTACGACAGGCGGACAGCGTATTCATGATTACAAGATGCTGACAGATAAGATTGCTGCAAGGGGAATGACAGAAGAAGGAATGGAACAGTATCTTGCGACATTTAAGCATGGAATGCCGCCACACGGAGGACTTGGAATCGGACTGGAACGTCTGACGATGCAGTTGTTAGGAGAAGACAACGTAAGAGAGACTACATTATTCCCAAGAGATTTAAGCAGACTGGAACCATAGCGGGGAGTAAGGTATAATAGATATGATACCGGTGATAACATGTCATGAGAGGGAAATCATATGTTTGGAAAAAGATGTAGTTTATGCGGAGGAAAGTTAAACAGTAGAGGAATCTGTACGGAATGTGGGCTTGATAACAGCAAATCGGATAAGAATTACCGGATCAACCGGAGTGATTGTGACGGAATGCCGCTTACACATGTACATGAGGAGAAAGAAAAATACAGACCGGACAGGAAAGCAGATCACAGGGAAATAAATCACAAGGAGACAAATCATAAAAAAAGAGATTACGGAAAACAAGGCTACCGTATGAATGAGTCTGATATGACCGGGAAAAAACGGAGAAAGCATGTGCAGACTCCGGATATTACAAACCGGAGAAGACCATTGAAAATAGTGATTCTGGCAATTATCGTGATTACAGTTTTGGGTAATCTCTATGAGGAACATAAGTACGATATAGAATATGCAATTGGAGATGCAGTTCAAGATGTATTTCAGGATACGGGGGATCAAAAGACAAATGATACGGATGAAACAGACTATGATCATTATCAGTATGTGACTCGGGAAATCCCGAAAGAGGGAGAACGTGCAGACTATGAACTTTCTTCCGGCAATTATGTGGCAGGTGTGGAGATCCCGGAGGGAATCTATACAGTGACACCGAAAGACGACTATGACACCGTGCAGATCGATGATCCTGAGAACAGCATCTATCTGTATGAATACACCGAGGGTAAAAAAGACAAGATAGAGGATATCCGTCTTTATAAAGGTGCGCATCTTACATTAAATTGTAAGACTACAGTAAAACTGCATACCGATAATGCACAGGATGTAGAGGCAATGGAAACGGCCGGACAGAGTAATCCGCTCACAGAATCAGTGGATATTAAAGGTCAGAAAACGTTGACGGCCGGAAGAGATCTTAAACCGGGAATATATGATCTCAGCCGTGTATCAGGGGCTGGAAATGTGGATGTAATCATTTATTCGGACGAACAGGAAGAAATAAATTCATGGAGCCAGGGGCTGTCGGAAGATGGAATAGACGGAGAGACATTCCATTATCTGGTAATTCCGGAAAATGCAACACTGGAAGTGTCAGAAGATTTGAAAATAAGGCTTACACCGTCAGAAGAGATTGCATCGACGGATTATTATGGCTTTTATAACAGATAAGTTTACTGAATATAAATTATAGGGAAATCGATAACATCAGGGAAGAAGGAGCAGGAAGATGGCAAATAAAATATCAGATGAAACCATTGAATATGTTGGTATTCTTGCAAAGCTGGAATTATCCGGTCAGGAAAAAGAAGATGCCAAAGCAGATATGGAAAAAATGTTAGATTATATAGATACATTAAATGAACTGGACACAGACGGAATTGAACCAATGTCACATGTATTTCCGGTAAAGAATGTATTCCGCGAAGATATTGTGACAAATGGAGACGGCAGTAAGGAGACACTGGCGAATGCACCGCTGGAAAAAGACCAGAGCTTCAAAGTACCAAAGACGATCGGATAGGAGGAAAACGGTTATGGATATCACAAGTCTTACAGCAGTAGAACTTGGAAAGAAGATTAAGGCAAAAGAAATATCTGTTGTGGAAGCCGTGAAAGCCTCCATTGCACAGATTGAAAAAGTAGAAAAAGATGTAAACAGTTTTGTGACGTTGGATAAAGAGGGCGCATTAAAACGTGCAGAAGAAGTACAGAAATTAATTGATGACGGAAAACTGACAGGGCCACTGGCAGGTGTGCCGGTAGCAATCAAAGATAACATGTGTACGCAAGGAATGCTCACAACCTGCAGTTCGAAGATCCTGGGAAACTTCCGGCCGATGTTCACGGCAGAGGCAGTAAAGAATCTGGAAGAAGCAGGAGCTGTCATTCTGGGAAAGACGAATATGGATGAATTTGCCATGGGAAGTACAACCGAGACTTCTTATTACGGACCGACAAAGAACCCATGGAACTTAGAGCATGTTCCGGGAGGATCTTCCGGGGGAAGCTGTGCAGCGGTGGCAGCAGAAGAAGCGCCATATGCACTTGGATCTGACACAGGCGGGTCCATCCGTCAGCCAAGTTCTTTCTGCGGCGTAGTCGGAATCAAACCAACATATGGAACGGTATCCCGTTACGGACTGATCGCTTATGGTTCTTCCCTGGATCAGATCGGTCCTGTTGCGAAAGATGTGACAGACTGCGCAACGGTTCTGGAGACCATTGCATCTTATGATCCGAAAGACAGCACATCAATCAGACGTGACAGTTATGATTTTACATCTGCACTGGTAGATGATGTGAAGGGCATGAGAATCGGTATTCCAAAAGATTATTTTGGAGATGGTCTGGATGCTGAGGTAAAAGAAAATATTCTTCGGGCAGTAAAAGTTCTGGAAGAAAAAGGCGCAGTTGTAGAAGAATTCGACTTAAGCCTTGTAAAATATGCGATTCCTGCATATTATGTCATTGCATCAGCTGAGGCAAGCTCCAACCTTGCCAGATTCGATGGCGTAAAATACGGTTATCGTACCGAGGAATACGAAGGACTTCACAATATGTACAAAAAATCCCGTTCCGAAGGTTTCGGACCGGAGGTAAAGAGAAGAATTATGCTTGGTTCATTTGTTTTGAGTTCCGGATATTATGATGCGTATTATCTGAAAGCATTGAAAACAAAAGCGTTAATTAAGAAAGCATTTGATAAAGCGTTTGAAAAATATGATGTGATCGTGGCTCCGGCGGCTCCGACAACGGCACCGGAACTTGGAAAGAGCTTAAGTGACCCGATCAAGATGTATCTGGGAGATATTTACACGATTTCCGTCAACCTGGCAGGACTTCCGGGAATCACAATCCCGGTAGGAAAGGATTCCAAAGGACTTCCGGTAGGTATGCAGCTGATTGGAAATTGTTTCGAAGAAAATAAAATCATTCAGACCGCATATACATTTGAACAGACGAAAGTATATGAAGCACCAGAACTTGCAAAGGAGGACAGATAGTCATGGCAAAACAATATGAGACAGTCATTGGACTTGAGGTCCATGTAGAGCTTGCAACAAAGACGAAGATCTTCTGCGGATGCAGCACTGCATTCGGAGGAGCACCGAATACACATACATGCCCGGTTTGTACCGGTATGCCTGGATCACTTCCGGTATTAAATAAACAAGTTGTAGAATATGCAATGGGAATCGGCCTTGCAACACATTGCGATATTACAAGAGTGTGCAAATTCGACCGTAAGAACTATTTTTATCCGGATAACCCGCAGAACTACCAGATTTCACAGCTTTATCAGCCAATCGCCAGAAACGGCTATGTGGAGATTGCAGTAGGAGATACAAAGAAAAAAGTCCGTATCCATGAAATGCATATGGAGGAAGATGCCGGAAAGCTGGTACATGATGAATGGGATGACACATCTCTGGTAGACTTTAACCGAAGCGGTGTGCCGCTTGTAGAGATCGTATCCGAGCCGGATATGCGTTCATCGGAAGAAGTCATTGCATATCTGGAGAAATTAAGAACGATTATCCAGTATCTGGGAGCATCTGATTGTAAGCTCCAGGAAGGTTCGATGAGAGCGGATGTCAACTTATCCGTAAGAGAAGTGGGAACCCAGGAGTTCGGAACCAGAACAGAGATGAAGAACCTGAACTCATTCAAGGCAATCGCAAGAGCCATTGAAGGAGAGAGAGAACGTCAGATCGAACTCATTGAAGAGGGAAAATCCGTTATCCAGGAGACGAGACGATGGGATGACAATAAAGAATCATCTCATGCCATGCGTTCCAAAGAAGATGCTCAGGATTATCGTTATTTCCCGGAACCGGATCTTGTACCAATCGTGATCGATGATGAGTGGATCGAAAAGATCAAAGAAAAACAGCCGGAATTCCGCGATGAAAAACTGGAACGTTATAAAAAAGAATTCGATATCCCGCAGTATGATGCAGAAATACTCACAGAATCCAAACACATGGCGGATATCTTTGAAGAGACGACGGCAATCTGTGGGAAACCGAAGAAAGTATCCAACTGGCTGATGGTAGAAACCATGCGTCTGTTAAAAGAACACAGCATGGAACCGGAAGATATCAGCTTCTCACCGGCTAATCTTGCAAAACTGATCGGGCTTACAGAGGACGGAACCATTAACAGTTCCGTTGCAAAAGAAGTATTCGAACAGGTATTTGAAAAGAATGTAGATCCGGAAAGTTACGTAGAAGAGCATGGATTAAAGACAGTCAATGATGAAGGTGCACTGGAAGAAGTGTTAAAAGAAGTCATTGCAAAGAATCCAAAAGCAATCGCCGATTACAAAGGCGGCAAAGAAAAAGCACTCGGCGCATTGGTCGGACAGACTATGAAAGCCATGAAAGGAAAGGCAAATCCCGGAATGGTGAATGAGAAATTGCGGGAGATGCTAAATTAAATTGGGATTTAATTCAGGAAGGCTGTGGATACCCGAACCGGAATAAAGCTTGAAAAGGTGTTCCTGTTCAGGTTCCATCGGCGGGTCAATTCTAAAGGGGCAAAATTCTGCTAAAAGCAGGCTTTCAAAATTTGAAACTCGGCATACGCCTCAGACAGTCAAATTTTGAAAACCCAACGCAGAATTTTGCCCCTTAAGAATTACCAACGCCTCTTTCACATTCACTGGAACGCCTTTCCAAGTTTTATTCCGTGTGTATCAAATGCCTTACGAATGAAATGACAAATGCGTAACCGTTGTGGCAGCGGAAGGTTACAGTAATCAGCTGTCATTAGTGGATTTTCAAGGCTTTTGACAAGATTGTGTACCGTAGTGGACTACACCAGGTTAT
>OKSF01000475.1_pt1 | contig 37907 bp, 34 predicted proteins | sample 1606061 | NCBI WGS metagenome assembly OKSF01 (sample SAMEA3541567, study PRJEB24748) | human gut metagenome | biome: human gut; feature: human-associated habitat; material: faeces | place: China | collected 2012
TTGACAAGATGTTTGACACTCACCACAACCACCGTTTTTGGCGCTATCACAAAGATTACGAGTTTCAAGAGTCATAATGTGTTTCATAATAATAAACCTCCTAATTATGATTTTTTATAGGTATCGATATTTTATACATTATTGAATAATATCTCGGTTAAAGTTTATCATTTTTATAACAAAAAGTCTATAGCTTATTCCTATTTTAAAAAAATCGAGAAAATCATTTTAATCCAACTTCTTTTTCATATTTGATAGTGCCAGTAAAATCGATAGTTTTCCATATTCAAATGTTAAACCACCTTGTAAATATAATGTATAAGGTTTAATAACAGGCGCATCAGCACTTAATTCAATCGTACTACCTTGGGTAAAGCTACCAGCAGCCATAACTTCATCAAATGGATACCCAGGCATTGGTGCTGGTAAAACATGAACAAATGAATCAATCGGACTTGTCTGTTGAATACCTTGAGTAAAACTTACTAAATTATCTTTAGTTTTAAGTTCTAAAGTTTGAATAATATCAGTACGTGCTTCATCATAGCGAGGAGATACATTAGAATATCCTAGCTTTTCTAACATATAAGCTGTAAATACAGCTGTTTTTAAGGCATTTTTGACAGCATTAGGAGCCATAAATATTCCCTTAAAAAAAGTATTGTTTAAATTAAAGTTTGCACCTAAATCCTTTCCAATTCCCGGAGCAGTTAAACGCTCAGCAACCATATGAATCAATGCTTCATTTCCAGCAACATATCCACCTGTTGGCGCAATCCCACCACCAAGATTTTTCATCAATGATCCAACAACAACATCAGCACCAACATGTCCTGGTTCTTTAGTTTCTACTAATTCTCCATAACAGTTATCTACCATGATAATAACATCTTTGTTAACTGTACGAATCTTACTAATAATTCTTTCAATTTTAGAAATAGAAAGTGATTTACGATGAGAATATCCTCTTGATCTTTGAATTTCTACCAATTTAACATTATTCTCTTTCAATCGATTAATAATACTTTCATCATCAAAATCATCATTAATCAATTCAATCTGTTCATACTTAACACCATTTGCTTTTAAAGACAGACTAGAATTACCACTAATTCCAATCATTTCTTGTAAAGAATCATATGGAGCTCCAGTTAATGAAATCATTGTATCTCCATGTTTTAACAGCGCAGAAAGCGTTAAATAAATTGCATTTGTTCCACTCATAATTTGTGCTCCTTTTCTTGTCTTACGTTTTCTTATACTAAATGTTGTAAATGTCTGATTCGCCTTATTCCATCTCTTCTGTCATAAATAATGCAGTTAAGAATACGAATACATATGCCTGTAATAATCCGTCAAATATATCAAAATAAAAACTAAACGGTATCGGCACAATTAAAGGAACGACCTGTTTGATCAGTTCCATGACTACAAACCCGCCTAACATATTACCAAACAGTCGCATACAAAGCGACAGTGGGCGGATTACGATCTCCAGTATCATGATTGGTGCTACGATCGGCACTGGCTTTGCAAAATGTTTGCACCAGTGAACCAGACCATTTCTATGAATACCGGACCACTCGATCACGAACATACTCATAACGGCAAGTGCGATTGTTACGTTCATGTCCTTTGTCGGAGGCTTAAATCCTAACAGCCCGATGACATTTGATATTGCAAGATAAAGCGCTACCGTCATCAGATATGGAATATATCCCCTGTTTTCTTTTCCTATAATACCTTCAAAGAAATCCTGTGCCCAGCCAATTACTGATTCCAGCATAAGCTGTACCTTTCCCGGTTTCTCTACGCTTAGATTCCTTACGAATACTATACTTAGAATAGTAAGAACCGCCATAATGATCCAAGTTACAACAACACCTTCGTCAACAGCGATTCCTCCAAATACCGGGATGGTAAATACGGTTTCACAGTTAAGTTCTTCTACAAGGCTTTCAACAAGCTTTTCCGTACTATCCCCTTCCTTCATAATTTTTTTGCTAGTTTACTGCTATTTTTTGAAAATGTCAATCGTTTTGTCCACTGTCTATTTTGCAAAATTTTTCATTATTTTTTTGTGTATTTTTACTTTTATTTCTCTTAATTTTTTTATTTTTCTCATCAAATTTCCACGCCGAAATGGTAGTTCCAATTTCCATTTATTTTTTCACAAGGAAAATGCACAATTTTTATTTTTCAATTCCCTTCTTTTTCTACAAAACAGCGATTTCTTCGATTTTCTTCTTGAGAAAATCCTCTCGTTTTCTTTGTGAAATACGACATTTTTTCAAGATTGTCTATTGTTTTGGGCGCAAAAAAAGTGTAACCGCTTTTATGCTGTTACACTTCTTACTTTTCATTATTTTGTTGTATATCTCAATTTTATATGTACGCACATTCAAAATTGATATATCCGCCCTGATCTTACTCTGTGATCAGACGGTACTGTAAATTCTCATATAGAATTTTGTTTCCTTCCATAATATCAGCCGGAAGTAGTGCTCTTGCCATCACCTTGTTTTCTTCCTGATCCTGTGCAAGCGCATCCACACGTCTCAGTTCCGCATAGTCACCATCAATCTTCTCAACTACATAAATACATGTCAACATATTTTTTGCCTCCTTTTTAGTCTTATCATCCTGTCTTTTGTATAAGTTATTTTAATTATACTATTTTTTTAAGGAAAAGTAAATTTTTCTGTATTGATTATTGGCAAGATTTATAATAATATATACTTATATAATATCGTTATACATTACAATTCAAAGGAGCCCAGCAATGAACGAAGTAGATTTTTCAAAAGTCGGATTAAAAATGAAACAATTAAGAAGTGAACGCGGTATCACTCAGGAACAGGTAGCAAAAGATCTGAACTGTACTGTTCCTTTCGTCAGCAATGTCGAGAACAATCGTGCTAAGCTTAACTTAAGAGTTCTTCTTTATTACTCAAAGCTTTGTAACGTATCCGTGGACACGATTCTGGATGCGGGAAGAGATCTTCCTCCTCTGGATGAAAAAGAGCGCCAGTTAAATGACGAAGTGCTCAATGTATTCCGTGGTTTTTCAGTTGCGGAAAAAGAAAAGATCATCAAGATGTTACGCATCTGGCAGGAGAAATAATCTCCTGCTTTTTTATTTCCTGCATAGCAATAATACATCTTCATGATCTTTCTTCTATATATAATATTTTCATTGCATGATACTTTATATTCTCATCACCAGTATCAATAATCTTCAAGTACAACTTTTCCTTGTTTCTTACTTTCTTTCACATTAATAATCCTCTGATTCTGGCTTCCCCGGAACACCAGTGTCACATCCTTTAATGCTTCCTTAAACTCCCCGTCTACCAGCACATCGATATAAGACAGCATTTCGTCAGTTACATTCGTATGCACACAGCCTCCCGGGATCATATCGCGATCAAAAAGATACCCACTGTAACACCAGATATCTTTCTTTGGATATGTTTCTCTTACTTTCTTTAAAAGCTTTACCAGTTCCACCTGATTCTCCGGCTCGAACGGTTCCCCTCCGAGCAAAGTGAATCCTTGAATGAAGTTAGAATCCAGCGAATTCAATATTTCCGCTTCCGTCTCTTCTGTGTATGGCTGTCCATAGTTGAAATTCCATGTCTCCTCATTAAAACATCCCTTGCAGTGATGCCTGCAGCCGGATACAAACAGGCTGACTCTGACGCCCGGTCCGTCTGCGATGTCGCATTCTTTTATATTTCCGTAATTCATGATTTGTAAAGTCTCCTTTTATTCCTCTCTGGAATGTATTACCTCAATAATCGGATATTCTACATTCTCTTCCATTCTCACGTATTGATAATTTTCACCTATCGCCCACATGAATTCGTCATTTTCCAGTGTTTTCCATGCTTCCTGCTGCTCCGGATAATGGAAGGCAAACTCCAGTTTCAGCATTTTCAGCTCATCTCTCAGCCTGTACACATCTATGAAGCCCTCTCTTGGAGTATATGAGAAATAGGTAGTCATGTACACGGGATTTTCTTCCCTGTCATCCCATCCTACAAGTACATTACTGATTTGATTATCTTCTTCAATAACCTCCATTAGTTTATACTTGCGATGCCCACACTCTTTTTCCTCCATGAAATTAATCACAAATCTTATCCCATAAAAACTGGTCCGGATTCCATTCGGTGGATTTTTCGTCGTTTCATATATGATTTCTGTATGTAGTTGTTTTTCCTGCTGTATTTTGCGGATTTTTTCTTCTTTTTCTCGTTCTTTTTCTCTTTTCAGTTCTTCTAAGATACGGTTCAATGCAGTAATAACAAATCCGGTATAGGTATAAACATATATTTTTTCTACTCTTCCACCTTTAAATACCAGTTCTACCTCTGATTTATCTCTCGGGCTCGGTCTGGCACTATCCAGTTCTTCATATTTTATCGGCATGGCTATCGGTCCCTGTTTCCTATTCTTGTTAAACATAGATCCATAGATTCCTTCTGTACTGAAAAGAATCCCCTTCTTACCGCTTCCAAGTATGGTATTATCACATATAGCTGCAACTTCTATCATCTTACATCCCGGTGCATAACTTGCAAATGCTGCCCATAATGTCCCTTCTTTAGCATCCTTTCCAAGAATCACTGCAAGTGGCACCGCATTATAAAAATAGTCTTTTTTTAATTCCTTATCGGTTATGCTGGTCACGATATCACCAATCATTTTTTTCTTGTCCATTCTTATATTTCCCCTTGCGTCATTTGCTATTTATTAATTATATACTATTTTGATTCATGTTTAAACACGAAGAATAGACAAATTAGAAAAGGAGCATATCTTTCGACATACTCCTACTATAATCTTTATCAACATCACAAGTTATGGACTTTGGACATATCTTCATTTATGTTACAGATGCAATACTCTGTCCTTGATTTCCTGCGTACGTCCCTGATTCCAGAACTGTGTTCCGATATATCCACAGGTTCTTCTTGCCACGAATAACTTATCCTGATTCTGGTTACCACAATTCGGGCATTCCCAGATCAGTTTTCCTGTTTCATCTTCCTTGATCTGGATCTCTCCGTCATAACCACAGCATTCACAGTAATCACTCTTTGTATTCAGCTCTGCATACATAATGTTATTGTAAATATACTGCATAACAGAAAGTACTGCCGGAATATTGTTCTGCATATTCGGTACTTCGATGTAACTGATTGCTCCACCCGGTGAAAGCTTCTGGAAATCGGCTTCGAACTTCAGCTTCTTGAATGCATCAATCTTCTCTGATACATGTACATGATAGCTGTTCGTAATATAATTCTTATCTGTTACACCCTTGATGATTCCAAAACGCTTCTGCAGACATTTTGCAAATTTGTATGTGGTAGATTCCATCGGTGTTCCGTATACAGAATAGCTGATGTTCTCTGCTTTTTTCCACTCTTCACATTTATCATTTAACTTCTGCATTACCTGCATTGCAAATGGTCTTGCTGCGGGATCGGTATGTGATTTGCCAAGCATACGTACACACATCTCATAAAGTCCTGCATATCCAAGCGAAATAGTGGAGTAACCATTAAATAATAATTTATCGATCGTCTCACCCTTCTTCAGTCTTGCAAGTGCACCGTTCTGCCACAGAATCGGAGCAACATCGGAAACCGTTCCCTGGAGACGTTCATGTCTGCATCTCAGTGCTCTGTGACATAATTCCAGACGCTCATCCAGGATCTTCCAGAATTTCTCCATATCTCCTTCTGATGAACATGCAACATCAACTAAGTTGATCGTTACAACCCCCTGATTGAAACGTCCGTAGAACTTATGAGTTCCATCCGGATTTCTCTGACTGTCTTCTACCGTCAGGAACGAACGGCATCCCATACAAGGATATACTTCTCCGTTCTTCATCTCTTTCATAATCTTGGCAGAGATGTAATCCGGCACCATACGTTTTGCGGTACATTTTGCTGCCAGTTCTGTCAGATGCCAGTATTTGGAATCTTCTGTAATATTATCCTCATCCAGTACATAGATCAGTTTCGGGAATGCCGGTGTGATCCATACACCTTTTTCATTCTTTACTCCCTGCATTCTCTGAATCATCACTTCTTCAATGATCATAGCCAGGTCATCACGGGTTCTGCCTTCTTCTACCTCATCCAGATACATGAACATCGTCACAAATGGTGCCTGACCGTTACATGTCATTAATGTGATAAGCTGATACTGAATTGTCTGGATACCACTCTTTACTTCTTCTCTTAAACGGCGCTCTGTCACCTTATTGATAATTGTCTCATCTAAAGCTTCTCCGCATTCTTCACGCTCTGCGATTACATTTCTGCGGATCTTCTTACGGCTGATATCGACAAACGGTGCCAGATGTGCCAGTGTAAAGGACTGTCCGCCATACTGGTTACTTGCGACCTGTGCAACGATCTGTGTCGTTACATTACATGCTGTAAAGAAGCTGTGCGGCTTCTCGATCATCGTCTCACTAATGACAGTTCCATTCTGAAGCATATCCTGAAGATTGATCAGGTCACAGTTATGCTCTTTCTGTGCGAAATAGTCGGAATCATGGAAATGAATGATTCCCGCTTCATGCGCACGTACAACCTCTTCCGGAAGAAGGACACGTCTTGACAAGTCCTTACTTACTTCTCCGGCCATATAATCACGCTGTGTAGAGTTGATCACAGGATTCTTGTTAGAGTTCTCCTGATTCACCTCTTCATTCATATGCTCCAGAAGTGCAAGAATTCCGTTATCTGTTGTATTCGTCTTTCTCATCAGTTCTCTTTTATAACGATAGCGCACATATTTCTGTGCGACTTCATAGCCGCGCAGTTCCATAATTCCGGTCTCTACCATATCCTGTATATCTTCTACATTGACAGCATGAGTGGATTCCTCAATTTTCTTTGCAACGTTGTCCGCCACTGCCATAATCTGATATTCATTCATCCGATGCAGTTTATCGACGTCCTTGTTTGCACCTTTGATCGCATTAATGATCTTCTCCAGGTCGAAGGCTACCTCTTCGCCGTTTCTCTTAATTACGTTCGTCTTTATTTCTGCGTTCATGTCTATCCCTCTCTTGTTTTTATTGCCGATGTAGTATGTGCTCACCCTCAAATACTACTAAATATTGTTTTTTTAACATCTTTTCTGCACAAGATGTTGTGCAAGTAATATGATACTCTATAACAGACAAAAAGGAAAGAGGTAATTTTGTTAAAATAAATGTTTGGAATACAGTCTAAATTTTGGTGATATTTTTTTACGAAATTTGTTGCATTTTTGATTTTACAGTGGGTAAAGCGTGGCGATAAATTAAGAATACTTAATATTCTTTATATGACATTTAAAAATTGCTGATATAGATATATAACTCTGTCCCAGCAATTTCTTCTTATAATTGATCAACTGATATTTTTCCGTTTTAATCTGGAAATTTTTAATTGAATTGACATATAATTATCATTTTTCCTCATTTTTGTAACATTTGTTACAGATTTTCTCTGATAAAAGCGATATACTTTAATCACAACATAAGTTGTACAGCAACAATCAACAAACAATTAATTTTTATAAAAGGAGATTTTAACTATGAAAAAATATGTATGTGAACCATGTGGCTACGAATATGACCCAGCTGTAGGAGACCCGGATAACGGAATCGCACCGGGCACAGCCTTTGAAGATATTCCGGATGACTGGGTATGTCCAATCTGTGGATTAGGAAAAGATGTATTTGTTGCAGAAGATTAATTACTATTGATTACTCTTCTTCCTGCAGCCTTTCATAATCCGTGATCTCGATTACCTTACGGCCTACAAGACGGATGATACCTTCATCCTGTAAAGTAAGCAGCATGCGCGACAGAGATGGTCTTGTAGTATTCAGATATACTGCCAGATCTTCCCTGTTCATATGCAGACGGACCCGGTAGTCCGGATCACAGTTTTCCAACAGGTACGCCGCTACACGCTGACGTAAGTTTCCACTGGTAAGAACCTCTATCTGACGGTTACATTTCTCTGCTTTTTCCGCAAAAAGCTGAAGCATATTGAAGACAACCTTACTGTGATGTACACAGTTTCTTTCGCATCTTCCGCCAAAGAAATTCTGTGAAACCTCCAGAACCGACACTTCATTTTTTGCTTTTGCATAACCGGAGTAAGCAGACTGGCGCAGAAACATTTCTACTTCGCCAAACTCCTCACCCACCGTAACGTAACTGCTCCGGGTAATCTTACCATTCAGGTTGATACTGCCAAGCTCAACCATTCCTTCCAATATAAAATATAATTTTAACGGCACATCACCCTGGCGGAAAATATAGGTATCTTTCGGATATTTCTTTACTACAGCCTGTGAACAGACAAGACTTTTTTCCAGTTCTTCTTCTGTCAGGTTCTGAAATATCTGTAACTGTTGTAACTTCATAATCCAATCCTTTTCTCTGCTGATAAACATTTTCTACGATTCATTATAGACTATGCGGGACGAGGATTCAATGCATATCAAAGACAGGAGGTTTCTCTATGAATATTACATTTGATGATAACTTAATTACAGGCAACAAGACCATCGATTCCCAGCATCAGGAACTGATTGACCGCATCCGGCAGTTCGTCGCAGCATGCGAATCCGGTGACAGTAAGATCAAAGCGATCAAAATGTTAGATTACCTTGATGAATATACGAATTTTCATTTTCAGGAAGAAGAGGAACTTCAGAAAAAGGTATCTTACCCGGAACTTGCCGCACATCATGCCAAACATGAAGAATTCAAGAAATCCATTCAGGAATTATATGATTATCTTAATGAAAACGAAGGGCCTGATGATCAGTTTATCGAACAGGTAAAGCGCAATGTTGTAGACTGGCTGTTCCAGCATATCAAGACTTTTGACCGGTCTGTAGCGGAGTATATTCATTTGAAAGATAATTCCAATCGATTATAGTGATTCATAAAAATGCACAAAACGGACATGTTCTCATAACAATGTCCGTTTTTGTGATATACTTAATTTATTATATTTACAAAGGATTGGGTACTTATGAATCAGAAACTTACCAAATACGCCTGGCTGCTGCCATTCATCTCCGGCATCTGCTGGGGTGCTGCCGGAATCTTTGTCCGTACACTGGAACACGATGGTCTCGATAACTTTTCCATTATTAGTTTCCGGATGTTGCTTGCAGCTCTGATCACTGGCATATGGATTCTATTCTATAACCGACATTTATTTTATGTACACCGGCGTGACTTCTGGCTTTTTATCGGAAGCGGCATGATCGGCATGACTGCCCTCAGTGTCTTTTATAATATTTCCGTTACGAAAGGATCTCTTGCGCTTTCTGCCGTATTACTTGCCATGTCTCCGGTCTTTGTTCTGTTCCTGGCTGCTGTCTTCTTTCATGAACCAGTAACCAGACACAAACTGATCTGTGTAACGCTCGCCCTCATTGGCTGTGTGCTGGTCAGCGGAGTACTGGAAAGCAATGGACTTTCCTGGAGCATAACAGGAATTCTCTGCGGAATTCTGGCAAGCTTTTTCTATGCTGTATATGGAATCATAAGCAAAAAAGTTACACAAAAAGGATATCATTTCCTGACGATTACTTTTTACGGCACACTCTTTTCCGGCATGACGATGCTGCCTTTCAGTAATATACACTCTTTAAGCAGTATGATTGTCTCAGGGCAAAGGACCACCTTTTTTATCCTGATCATTCATGCGCTGGTATCATCCGTCCTGCCTTATGCACTATATTCTTTATCCATGCGCTATATGGAGGCCGGCAAGGCATCGATTCTCGCTTCCAGCGAGCCTGCCGCCGCCATGTTATTCGGAGCGGTACTCTATGCCGAAACACCAGGTATTCTTTCCATCTGTGGACTTTGTTTTACAATTACTGCTGTAATATTATTAAATTATGAAAGGAATTGAACATATGGTACACCTGAACGACAATGCTATTGCCTATATGAATAAACGCGGATTCCGCAACATTATACTTTCCATCGAAACAATCACCAGTTGATGTGCCCCTCCGCGTCTGGAGATATCGGTAGGATTTACCGATAAAGAAAAAGAGGACATGCTCGCACAGGGGTATGTCTGCGTGGCCAGTCCTCTCGGTAATGTCTATTATCTGCCTGATGGGATTGTTGTAGACGGGGATATTAGCATCAACTATATGGAATATCCCTGGATTACGTGTTTTGAGGTAAGCGGTCTGGCTGTTTCACGTTCCTGAGACAGCCAGGCTATGTATTACTCTTTTGCTTCCTCCATTTTTTGTATTTCTTGTTCTGATTGTTTTATCTGTTCATCCAACTGTCCTATCTGCCTATCGCTTTCTTTTATCTGTTCATCCAGTTGTCTTATTTGCTTATCACTTTCTTTTATTTGTTTATTCCGTTGTCTTATCTGTTCATCCAGTTGTCTTGACTGCTCATCTTTCTGTTTTATCTGCTCATCTAGTTGTTTTATCTGCTCATCTTTCTCTTCTATCTGCCTCCGCATATCTTCAATCATGAATTCTACTGTATTTCGATCTAATTCTAACAATTCTTCCGAAAACATCTACATCACCTCTTTCAACTAACTAGTTATTTTTATAAGTATCTAAAACAATTCTTTTGACATTTTTCATGCTATTTTTTATCCAATAGCTGCTGTAATCGTTGTATTTCTTTCCTCATTTCTAACATCTCCTCATCCTTCTGACTCAACTGCTCTCTCTGGCAGTCTATCTCCTTCTGCATATCATCAATCATCAGCTTTACTGTATTCCTGTCTAACTCCAGCAATTCTTTCGAAAACATCTGCATCACCTCTTCGATATTCCGGCAGACATCATAAGCCTGTTCATACATTTCTTTAAAATCCGGATATTTCTCTATAATATCTATAATCGTCTCCGGATCATCCATGCAGAAAAATGCAAGCCATGCTTCCAGCCGGTTTTCTATTTTTACACTTCTATTTTCATTTTGCTGATTCTTTTTGAATATGTCAAGAGGTATGAACAGATATTCTTGTAATAAATTTATATTTACTCCTGTATCAGATTTTTGCATAAAACGATGGATATAATTATTGGAAAATTTCTGGAATTCTGTTGGACTTTTTTCAAATAACACGATCGTATACACCTGCTTGATATCTCTGTAAGAGAATCGTTTTCCTTTGATTCCTCTCACTCTCTTATACTGCCGAAGCAACAGATCTGCTGAGTAACAGGCACTTCTTTCTCCCGGAAAATAGTATCCGATTTTCTGAATTTCCAGGTTCGCAATACTTCCATCTTCCAGTTGTACTACCATATCTGTAATAAGAAGCGTAGATTCATCTGCTAATCTTGTTCCGTCATTTGGTAATACGTCTACAATTCTCACTCTTTGTCCGAGAAGTAACGTGAGTAATTCATTTACTCTCTCCGGTGTATTCTCCGGATTCAGAATTTCTTTTATCATGAAATCATACATGATTTTTATCCCTTTTACTCCGGTACAAAAATCCAGAAATTCATTTTGATTTTCCTCTGTCCACTCATAAAATAAATTTTTTAATCTGCTTTTACTTTCAATCTCATTCAACACCTCCTCCCTTGTCCGAATCATCGGGAAATACTGTTGAAGTTTGTTTGTCATAGGCACGTCCTCCTGAATAGATTATAAAATTTTCGTGTTCTCTCAAGTCGGAAATATGTTTCAGACATTTTTAGGTGTGAAACGGTCGAAACTTGATGCCTTTTGGCCTAGAAATACTTAAGAGTTTGTAGAAGTCACTCTTTGAAGTGCATTCAAAATAGCATATTGTTCATATGATTACAAGATTAATTTTCGTAAAAAAAGCGGCAGAATTATCTTCCGCCGCATAGCCCATATCACCATCTATATATTATCTCATCTTAAAACTTCTCCATCTCCCCAATGATCGTTCTGTAAAATTCTTCTTCCGTGCCCTCTTTTCTCACATCATTCATCACATATCCGTCTTTCAGAAATATCACTCTCTTACACCGGCTTGCCATCTGTGGATCATGCGTTACCATCAGAAGGGTCTTCCCTAACTCCTCATTGATTTTCCGGAATTCCTCCGCAACAACTTTTCCGGATTTTGAGTCGAGGTTTCCCGTCGGCTCATCTGCAAATATGATACTCGGATCATTGATCAGCGCCCTGCAGATTGCCACTCTCTGCCGCTCACCGCCGGACAGTTCATAAGGATTCTTTTCCTGAAGATGTTCAATCCCAAACTGCTTTTCCAATGTTTCCGCTTTCTCTTCACATTCTTTCTGTTCCTTTTTATCCAGCAATACCGGAAGCATGATATTTTCTTTTACCGAAAGACTGTCCATCAGATTAAAATCCTGGAATACAAATCCGATCTTTCTACGTCTGATATCCGTAAGTTCTTCTTTCCACAGCTCATTCGTATTCGCACCGTCAAAGATCACATCTCCGTCCGTCTGCTGATCCATAAATCCCAGGATCTTCAGAAGTGTTGTCTTTCCACAGCCGGATTTTCCCATAATTCCGACGTACTCTCCCTGTTCTACATCAAAGTTAATGCCTTTCAGTACCGAAATCGCATCCGCATCATCAATCTCCCCACCGGCTTTTGGAAATTTCTTGATCAGGTTATTTACCTTTAATATTTCTTTCATGCTTTCCTTCTACCTTTCTTATTGTATACTGCTCAATCACCTTTACACCGATGCCCTGCACTACAAGATATATAACTGCAAAGATCAACAGATATCGCAGATAATGTACACAGTCAGCCTTCGTATATTCCCGCATGTTCCATATCTCCCCGGTTAACACCGGCACCATAACAACCGCAACTGCTGCCGGGATCCAGAAAAAGATTCCCGTCTCTGTCCGGATCAGCTTTTCTCTTTCTTTCGAGCTCATTCCAATACAGGTTAAGAAATGATTCCGCTTCTTCTTGTCCGTCATCTCAGATTCATATTTCAAGTAAATGACCAGAACGCTTCCCAGCAGAAATGCTCCCATGATAAATATATCTACTACCGTTGTCATAAAGCGTTCGCTTTCAATCTGTTCCATCGTTGTACGTTTGGAATAGCAGGATAATACATCCTTGTCAAATCTTTCATCCTCTTTATGTACCTTCCGAAAAGCCTGGAGCTCTTTTTCTATCTTCTGATAATCTACATTTTTCACATTCAAAAGGACAAGCTTTGTCGGCCAGTGATGGATCGTCACTCCTTCTTCTGCTTCACCCTCCTCAACCGGATCTCCGGTGATCCAATTATATTTCTTCCAGTCGTCCTGAACCTTTTCAAAATATTCATCCGAAAATACAACCAGATTCTCCTCACTTCCCTGCCGGAATGCACCTGTCAGGATATCCATCTTTTCCCCCTTTACGGTTCGTGTCGGATAGATCTTTTCCCGATCAAGAAATCCATAAGATTCTATCGGCTGTCCGATGTGCAGGTACGGCTCTTTTCTCGAATTCAGGTAATCCAGTGGATGTGCCTTCGTACTCTTGTCCTGTTGGTAAATAATATAGATTTCCTTTCCGTCAGCAGATAGATTCATTTTTTCACTTTTCTTTCCAAGCGCCTTATTCAGTTCTTTATACGTCGTCTCCGAGATGCCTATATGCTGTCCCTGCGGCATGATCACTGCTCTGGCATCATCCAGCTTTTCCGAATTATCCACATTCGTCACGCGTACCATCGGATACTCCTGGAATTTCACGTCATATTTTTCCTGCAGCTGTTTCCAGAATGTCTCATCCGCTTCCGTTGCCATACATACAAAATCATACGGGAACAGTCCTTCCGGCTTTTGCGCGATCTTCGCTGAGATCATATCTTTTCCAAATAAGAACAATATCAGTACCGGTATAAGACTGATCACGTACACATAACGGAATGTACTCTTGAAACGGTAATAAAACGAATTATATGGGATCAACTTTGCATAATAACTCTTTTTATGCTTCCGCACTTTCAGGAACAATCCAAATCCAAACTTTTCCGCCAGATAAATGCCCAGGAAAATAAATAAAAGTATCCGTAACCCTTCGGCATTCTTCCGCATTCCGAAATTCACTATTCCAAATACCACAATGACCAGGCCAATTGTAAGCCACAGACCGATCCGTTTTTCCGGCATCTTCTCCTTTTCCACATCGCCCAGCTGCATTTTTTTTAGTTCCCTGTACAGGAAGAAATCCCGCAGGATCATCAGTCCAATCCCAGATATTCCGATCATGATAAGACTTGCGATCAAATATGTGAATCCTGTAATCTTCGCCGGCTGTGCTCCCACTCCGGATCTTGCCATGAAGATTCTGCGGATGATACACAGGATCACACTTCCGATGCAGGCTCCCCCGATCAGCATTCCCAGAATTCCAGCCACAATCTCTGCCCCAAGCACTTCATAAAGTGTAGACTTCCGCATTCCCAGAGTAGAAAATATACTGTAATTTCTCATCCGTTTTCTGAAATATGACAACAGATTCGTGATCATCAGCATCAGCGATGCGATCAGACTCACGATCAGGAATTCCAGCAGAATTGCCGTGATTCCATGCCCCGTCAGTATATTTCCTTCTTTATTAAATGGTGCCAGCATCTGTGCCATTCCGACTCCGGAAAATATCAGCGTCGCCGGAAGCAGGTTCATACTTACGTAAACAATAAAATCTCTTTTTGAACTTTTAAAATTCTTCCACAGGGCCGTATAGAATCCTTTCGGATACTTCCCCGAAAATTCCAGATGCTTTTTCTTTTCTTCTTTGTAATTTTTCTCTCTGGCTTTAACTTCTTCCTGTATCTTTTTCTCTTCCTGCCACGAATCAATCAGCTTCGCACCGATCAAATTGATCACCAGAAGCACTACCAGTAAAAATGGATACACCTGTGACAGCGGATCTGAAAATACTGCCCCATCTGCCCCAAGAAATGATATCATACATCCTGCGATCAGTGACATGATATCCAGAAGCAGTTTATGGTGATTGCTTAAAGCCAGTATCAGATTCACAATTCCTATCACCTGGATTACCAGTGCCATTACCAGTTCACAGATGAACAGCATCAGTATCTGAACCATCATCTGTTCATCTGCACCGTCCAGTACTCCCAAAGGCTTCAGACTTTTCTTTATGTAACTCATCCCATCGCCCGAAGCAGCCAATTTTATCAGATATTCCGGCACATTGCATTTCCATGTCCCCATGTTCATCCACGGAAATAATAGCACTGCCTGGATGATCACCTGCATGATCAGCATGAATATCTTCATTCGCTTTTCCGTCTTATTCATAACTTTTGCCTCTCATTTTTCATACACGCTTATTATCCGAGATCTAACGTCTCTCTTCATATACGCTTACTATCCAAGATCTAACGTCTCTCTCTTTATACCTGCGCCACCACCGGCTTAAATCCCTCCATTCCGACAACCATCACCGGTGCTCCTGCCGGGATCTCCGTTCCTTTCTCAGATCCCTGTACTCTTACTTTCATATGATGTCCACACAGATATCCTTTTCCCTTCCAGTTGATTTTGGTATCTGCCGTTCCGATCTCCCATAAAAGTCTGGTCTCTCTTCTGCTCTGCAAAAGATTCATAAATCCTCTCAGTACCATATTCAACAGACATGCAATCAATACACAGCAGAGGATTCCTGCATATCCCTTCACCGGGAAGCTCGGAACAAAACATAATGCCGAGATAAAAAGTACCAGCCCGCTGTTTGCAACGTAACATCCCTGCCCCCAGTCTCTTCCGACTGCATAGAATAAAGCTTTGCCTGTGTATTTCTCCCAGAAGCTCAATCCGATTCCATAGACAGCAAATCCGATTCCGATATTCCGGTGTATAACTGCCGGGATTTTATTCAGTCCGAGCGCCTCATTCCACACCCATAAAAATGCGTTCGGATCTCTTGCGATAAGATAAGAAATGCACACACATACAATTGGTACACATCCCAGTGCCAGCATCCACAGAAACATATTGGAATCAAACACTTTATGATAGATCTTATCCATTGCTTCACCTGCTTCCTGTGGATCGCCCATCTGGCGGACTGCTTCTTCCTCTGCTTCAACTTCCGTCATCCCTGATTCCATTAATGCGGCTTTGCAGTCTTCTATATGCGCTTCATATTCATTTACAATCTCTTTTCTTACAGACGAATCGGTAATCTTCTTCCCAAGTTCTTTCAGATATTCTCTTTCCTTCATATCTAACACCCTCCTTTTCTGCCACCTTCACTGCCTTACCTGTGCTATACGGAATACTGGATCATGCTCGTAACTGCATTGGCATAAGCATTCCATTCTTCGATCATTTTCTCCAGATATTTCTTCCCGTTAGGTGTGATCCGGTAATACTTTCTGAGTTTCCCGTTCGCCTCCTGGTTATAACTTTCCAAATATCCGGACTGTACCATGCTGTGAAGCAGCGGATACAATGTTCCTACCTTTAATTCGAATACATTGTTCGATCTCTTTGAGAGTGTATCGATCATTTCATATCCGTACATATCCTTTTCTGAGATCAATTTGAGAATTAACATTGCGGTATTTCCTGAGACCATATTTTTGTTTACTTTCATAGTGATTGCTCCTTTCTTATATTTGCTTTCATTATATATCGGCTTTCGATAGTTGAGTGTAAAAAAATTTGCTTTCTTCTTGGTTTTATTATATATCGCATCTCGATATATGTCAATATGCAAGAATAAAAAGAACCGGAAATGCAAACCTGCATTCCCAGTCCCTTTACCTTCTTCTTTCCTACAACAGCTCCGCAAACAATCGCAGGAACAACTGTCCCAGCCGCAGAGTCGCGCTCCGGCCGGACTTATACTTCTCCGTCACTTCCCTGCACTGTTCCAATGTCTGCTCCATATCCCGCCGGATATCCAGCACCGCATCACAATCTGCCATAAAACACCCATTTTCAAAATGATGATAAAGGCTCCGGTAATCCAGATTGATCGTGCCGCAAGTCGCCATGCAATCATCTGCCACGCTCATCTTCGCATGACAGAATCCCGGTGTCCACTCATAGATCCTTACACCATCCTGTACCAGATTGTGATAGAACGATCTGGTGATACTGTAGATCAGCTTCTTATCCGGGATTCCCGGTGTGATGATCCGCACATCTACGCCACGCCTGGCCGCCAGCGAAAGTGCATGTGTCATCTCATCCGTGATGATCAGATAAGGAGTCATGAACCAGCAATATCTGTCCGCTTTGTTGACGATACTGATATAGACATCCTCTCCAACCTGGATTCCGTCTAACGGGCAGTCCGCATACGGCTGGATATATCCCGTCTGCTTTGCCTGATACGGATGCTGTACCAGATATTTTTTCTGTGCCTCTATATCCAGAACATCCACATCGGCCGGAGTCTTCCCGGATGCTTCCCACATTTCCAAAAATGCTGCCGTAAGCGAAGCCACCGCATCTCCTTCCAGCCGGATTCCCGTATCCTTCCATTCCCCGTATGGATGTGTATAGTTAAAATACTCATTTGCCAGGTTATAACCGCCTGTGTACCCAACCTTTCCGTCAATCACCGTAATCTTTCTGTGGTCACGGTTGTTCAGGAACATATTAAGTCCCGGAAGCAGCGGATTGAATACCCGGCAGGCAATTCCTTTCGCTTCCAGTTTTCTCGCAAAGCTCAGATTTACGAATCCGATCGAGCCCATGTCATCATAGAACACCCGGACCTCTACTCCTGCTTTCACCCGTTCTTCCAGCACCGTCTGTATCCTGCTCCATGCATATTCATCCTCAATTGCATGATACTCCATGAAAATGAATTGCTCCGCCTTTGCAAGATCCGTAAGCTGCGCCTCCAGTCCTTTGACCGCTTCGTCAAAATAAGTCACATCTGTATTCTGATATACCGGATAGCACGCATTTCTTTCTATATAATTAGAAACATTTCCCGCCTTCGGATCTGACACATTCAGACGTTCCAGCACTTCCTTATTTTCCGGCAAAAGTGGCAGAAGCTTCTCATCAATCCTTTTGTAACGCATCCGCATCTTCCGGGTTCCACCGTTCATACCGATCATAAAATAAAGTGCTACTCCAAGGATCGGAAATGTCAGGATCAGGATGATCCACGGTGTCTTCATCGAGGAAGTCTCATTTCTTCCATATATTTTCAGAACCAGTATGACGGCAAATATTCTGGTCAGATTGTCTATGAATACCGCGTATTCATTCAGTCCCTTAAATATCCCAATCAGGAACACTACTTCCAGTAATATCGAAAGCACTGTGAACGCCAGCCGCTTCACACCATTCTGTGTCTTTTTCTTTCCTTCCAGTGTATGACTGCTCATCTTCTCACTCTTTTCTTCTATCGTAAATTATGATTATACTAACACGAACATGTTCCCGTCACAAGCTTTATCCGGTATTTTGTAAAATCCTCTCCGGAAATAATTTGCATAATTCTTTCCTTTCCACCTTTGCTTTCCCTAGTGATTTCCATTTTATCCCCCATAAAGCCCCTATTTTCAGGCACAAAAAAAATCACCGTCCCCAGAGCTCCAAGCCTCTAAAAACAGTGATTTGATAGTGCGCGATCAGGGGTTCGAACCCTGGACACCCTGATTAAGAGTCAGGTGCTCTACCAACTGAGCTAATCGCGCATTTTTAATTTTCTGTGTCACGCTTTCCGTAACGACAAGATTAATTATATAATAAGGTTTTTAAAAATGCAAGTATTTTTTTTATTTTTTTCATATTTTTTTCACAGCTCCCATATATTGATATGGGGGTTGAATTTATGAACCATATTATCCATTATGTTACAACCAATTTCAAAAAAATCTTTCATACTGTCTGCACAGAGATTATCTCCTGCATTCAAGGCACAGCTCTGCATTTTGTCCTGGTCGCTGCCTTTCTCGGAACACTGAATCATTTCCTGTATTTTTTATCCGGGCAGTCTCCAATCATTGCACTTTTCTGCCCGGTTAATGAATCCGTGTGGGAACATTTGAAACTTTTATATTTTCCTTTTTTATTCGTAAGCATATGGGAATATCTGTCTCTGCATCCGGTTGTTTTACCGTTCTTTTACTGTCGGTATCTGGGTGTGCTTCTCGGAATGTTTTTTATTGTTTCTGTTTTTTACACATATTCCGGGATTCTCGGCCGGAATTTCCTGATCTTAGACATCCTGCTTTTTTATTCCAGTGTAATATTTTCATTTGGAATGTCTGAATATATTTCCGGCAAGATCCGTTCTCCTCACGAGACAGAACCTGGCTTTGTAGTCTCACTCTGGTTGATAACATCATTTTTCTTCTTTGTATTTACATGTTTTCCGCCAGATCTTCCGTTATTCTATTCAGCATAAGTACAACAACCATCAACACATTTCCCTGCATATATAATTAATTATTCACACCATGATGTGCAACATAGCTGTTAAGATCCAATGCTTTGAACACATATCCCTGTGACTGATAATATTCAATAATTTTCGGCAGCGCTTCCACAGTTGTATCTTTTGTCTCGGAATCATGTGACAGCAGGATGATATTATTGTCATGGAAACTGGTTGCCTGATCCACAAGCTGTTCCGTTGTTCTCACGGCCCCGTCTCCCGAACTTCCATTCCAGTCATAATATTGATATCCTCTTACCTGAACCTCCTGCGTAAGCGTTGTCATAATTCCCTTCGTGTAACTTGCAGATATGGTATTCGAAGATCCTCCCGGAAATCTGATAAAACACGGAACATAGCCGATCTCTTCTTTTACAAGCTGTCCAATCTGGTCAAGATCCTGAAAATATGCATCAACAGATGCATACACCTTTGCGTAATCATGAGAATATGTATGCATTCCGATCGTATGTCCCTTATCATAAGCCTTTTTGATCATATCTTTATATTCCGGCATGGCTCCTGTAACAAAAAACGTTGCTTTCGCATTGTATTTATCCAAAATATCCAGCACCGCCTGCGTATTCTTAGACGGTCCGTCATCCAACGTCAGATAGACAACTTTTTCATCCGATTGTTCTGTTGTACCCACTTTTCTTCCTGGTTGAACTGCAAATTCACTTCTGTCATCTGCCTGATCTTTTTGGCCTTGATTTTCTTTATTGGATGCATCAGTTTCATTCTCATTGATCGTAAGTTTTTTTGCAGTTGCTTTTTTCTTTGATACTGCCTTTTTACTTTCCGTCTCGGCCGTTATCATCGTTTTACCGGCATTCTTTTTTATAACATGCCCGCCGATTCCCACACCTATGATCACTGCTGCTATGCAGACTGCTGCAATCAGAATCTTTCTCTGTGCACGATCTTTTCGTCTTCTATTTTTTAACTTTTTCCTGCTCATACTTTTTTCCTCTTTAATTTTCAACTTTATTCTCACTTTTAAGTAATTGCTTTTTCTTTTTTACTATCATACCGCTTTTTTCCTTTTTATCAAGCCTTTTCTCGAGACTTTTTCACTACAATGTAGTATTGTAATAAATAGATTATCACTTACAAATGTCGAAAGGAGTTTTTAATATGAATGAAAATGAAAATAAAGTCTGTCCTGTCAGCTGCAAAATCGAACATCACGCCATGATGTTCGCATTTCTCGCCAAACATGCAATTGAATTATGCGGTGAAGCCGGAAAAGACGCAATCCTTGCCGGAATGACTACCTATGGAAATGAACGGGGTGCCCGCATGGCGGCAAATGCTCTCGCACACGGTGATGAACTGACTACAATGACCAATCAGGCATACGGTGAATGGAAACCAGATTACGCCGGACAAATGGACTTCGGAACACTTCGCACCGAACCGACACTTCAGACTTACATTGCCAAATGTGCCTGGTGTGAAGCATGGAAAAAGCATAATATTACCGAATATGGGAAATATTATTGCGTCAATGTAGATAATGCCGTTTACCAGGGTTTCCGTTCCGACTTCGTCTGTACACCGACTGCCACATCTATGAGCTGGGGCGGCAAGCGTTGCGAATTCGACTGGGGACACCCTCTCTCACAGGAAGAGGTAAAAGAACTGGCTGAGAAAAAGGCCAAACTTGGGACTTCCTGTATGAAAGATTTTAATTTCCACACAGCACATTTAAAATATACCGTCAGTCAGGCTCTGATCCTGAATCTTGGTGAAAAAGGGGAAGAGGCAATTAAACTTGCACTTGCTAATTATGTAGATACATTTGGACAGGAATATCTGGATGTATTGGACGGGCTTTATCCGGTTGAATAGCTTTTACTTTTCATATAAGAAAACTATGAAATCTATTTACATCCTGTTTTCCTGTGCTAAAATGATAGATAAACACCCGATTCTATGAGGAGGTATCTATATTTTGAATACACTAACAACTGAACATACACCTGACAATATCATTGCCAGCTGGCTCGACGATCATCAGGAAGAACTGGTGAATACCGCTGATTACATTTTCCATCACCCGGAACTTGCATATCAGGAGACACTTTCTTCCAAATGCCTGGCAGATTATCTGGAAAGCCAGGGATTTAAAATAACATGGAAAACAGCCGGTATCGACACCGCATTTACCGCAGTCTGGGGAGGTGGAAAACCAATCCTCGGATTCCTGGCCGAGTACGATGCTCTGGCAGGTGTCGGACACGCCTGCGGGCACAACCTGCTTGGAACAGCCGTTGCCGCAGCGGCATGTGCATTAAAAGCCGATATGGAAGCAACCGGTGCAGCCGGAACGATCTGCGTCTATGGCTGCCCGGCCGAAGAGATCATGTCCGGCAAGATCGTGATGAACGATCAGGGAGTCTTTGATGACCTCGATGTTGCTATTACCTGGCATCCATTCGACCGCAACCGTGTCAGCAACGATATCTGGCAGGCACAGGACATTAAGAACTACACATTCCACGGACTTAGTTCCCATGCTGCCAAAGCACCGGAAAAAGGCCGCAGCGCCCTGGATGCCGCCGAACTCATGAATGTAGGCGTCAATTATCTCCGTGAACACGTACCGGGAGATGTCCGTATGCATTATGCCTACATTGATAACGGTCTTCCGGCAAATGTTGTTCCGGATATCGCAAAGACAAATTATTTCATCCGCTCCTACTTACGTTCCCGCACCGAAGATGCAAGCGAACGTGTAGACAACTGCGCCAGAGGTGCCGCTCTTATGACAGACACCACCGTCGATATCGAACTGGTCGCAAGCTGCAGTGAGATGAAAGTTAACCGGGTACTGACAGAATTATATTACGATGCTATGACCAGAGTTCCGACACCGGCTTATACACCGGAAGAGCTGGATTTTGCAAAGCAGATCATAGAAGAAGCCGGACTCATCAATGACGGGACACTATTCTCCGGCCTGGAACCGCTTGAAGATGAACCGGTTCCGATCGCTATCGGCACGGACGCTTCACAGGTCAGCCACACCGTCCCGTTGATCACCTTAAGTGCCGCTACGATGTGTAAAGGTACCCCGCTTCATCACTGGGCTGCTGCCAGACAGGCCGGTATGACTATCGGACAGAAAGGTATGTTCTACGTTGCGAGATGTATGGCAGAAGGGACAAAATTACTGATGGAAACTCCGGGAAGTATCGAAAAAGCATGGGAACTGCACAAGCTGACTCCTTAAAGCTCCTGTCATTGCATACTGTACACTTTTTAAATATCTGCTCTAAAACATCTCATGACCAAACTAGGAGGAATTATTATGATCACAAAAAAATCGGAATTATCGGATGTGGCAATATTGGCGGTGCCATTCTCTATGGCGCACTCGACATCCGGGTGAATTAAAAGACATGGTCACATTCCCTGGCGGAACAACCATCGAAGGCTGCGAGGCTCTTGAAAAAGCCGGCATGCGTGGTGCTGTAATCGAATGCATTAATGTAAGTACAGAAAAATCCCGTTCATTATAATCGTTGTCATTCTATGTCGATTCATGCATCGGAATTATCAGACAAAAGAGGAGTTATCCACAGTTGCCCGTGGATAACTCCTCTTTTGTTGGGGATAAGTGGAATTACTTTGCAAAATTTGTCGTTACATTTTCATCCTCTTTATCACCTTCAACCGTGTAAATTCTTCTCTTTCCTTCTCCTCCAGCGCATTACTGATCGTATGCACCAGATTCGTATACATCGGTATCGTAATATTCTTAAGCGCATTCGCCCGCTTCTGTGTCTTCTTGATATTTGCGGCCAGACGGTACGCCGAGTTCTCCACCTCAGCCAGCTTGATCGTAAGTTCCTTCACTTCCCGGAAAGCTTCTCTTGCAATATCCACCGACTCATGTGTCGTGCTGAACGAATACGTCAGATCATTCTGCTTCGCATCATACTTGATATGCGGGATCTCCGTTCCCATGATGCTTCTGGTCTGCATCTTCAGCGAATCCTCGATTGGTACGGTAAATGCCAGTTCCTGGACTTTACTGATCCCGTGTTCGATATTGGCACGCTGCAGGCAGGCATATGCTTTTGTAAAGGTTGCATCGATCTCTTCCTGAATGTCTTTCGCCTCATCGATCAGTCCCATCAGCTCTTTCAGAAGAATATTCCGCTTTTTATCCATCAAGTCATACCCCTGACGTGCAAGCATCAGAGAATTCTTTGCAAGCATCAGATTTCCTTTGGTAGGAAATTCTCTCGGATCCATATGCATCCCTCCTACTCTTCTGTCTCCAATGTCTCTTTCGTATCCTTCCAATACTTCTCAACCAGCTTCGTATCAATACGGTCCAGTTCTTCCTTCGGCAGAAGTCCAAGCAGTTCCCAGCCAAGATCCAGCGTCTCCATCATCGTCCGGTTCTCCGCCGGTCCCTGTCCGATATAGCGTTTTTCAAACTCTTCACCGAATTTCAGATACTGCTTATCGATCGGTGACAATTCATCTTCTCCGATAACCGAAGCCAGATTTCTCGCCTCTCCGACCTTCGCATAAGCGGAGAATAACTGGTTCGCAAGATCCTGATGATCTTCCCTGGTATATCCTTTTCCGATGCCGTCCTTCATCAGTCGTGACAGCGATGGCAGGATACTGATCGGCGGATAGACTGCCTGCCCGTGCAGATTACGGTCCAGTACGATCTGTCCTTCTGTGATATATCCGGTAAGGTCAGGTATCGGATGTGTGATATCATCATTCGGCATGGTCAGGATCGGAAGCTGTGTTACGGAACCATTTGCCCCGTCCACAATACCGGCACGTTCATAGATCGTTGCCAGTTCACTGTATAAATATCCCGGATATCCTTTTCTTGACGGAATCTCGCCACGGGAAGAAGACACTTCACGCATGGCTTCCGCAAAAGAAGTCATATCCGTCAGGATAACCAGAATGTGCATATTTTTCTCAAATGCCAGATATTCCGCTACCGTCAGCGCAACCTTCGGCGTGATCAGACGCTCCACCACCGGATCATTTGCCAGATTCAGGAACATACACACATGATCTGCCACACCGCTTTCCTCAAATGTCTTACGGAAGAATTCTGCCACGTCATGCTTGACTCCCATCGCACCGAATACAACCGCAAACTGTTCATCCGAATTGTCTCCAAGTGAAGCCTGCTTTACGATCTGTGCCGCGAGCTGGTCATGCGGCAATCCGTTTCCCGAGAATATCGGAAGCTTCTGCCCGCGGATCAGTGTCGTCAGACCGTCAATCGCCGAGATTCCGGTACGGATATAGTTTCGTGGATACTCCCGTCTGACAGGATTCAACGGAAGTCCGTTTACATCCCTTTTTTCTGCATCTGCAATCGGACCAAGTCCATCGATCGCTTCCCCGATTCCGTTAAATGTACGTCCCAGCATTTCCTCCGATACAGTAACTTCCATCGGATGTCCCGTAAGTCTTGTATGGGTATTATCCAGTGACATATTTTCTGTCCCTTCAAATACCTGGATCACAGCCTTGTCTTCATCCAGCTCTACGATACGCCCCATTTTCCTCGTATTATGATCTACAATAAATTCTACGATCTCATCGTAAAATGCATTTTCCACGCCTTCCAGCACGACGAGAGGGCCATTTATACTGCTCAGTCCAAGATATTCTATTGCCATCTTACGTCCCTCCCTTTACGCATTCTTCTCGATGACGCGGTTATAGAAGTCATCAATGTCTAATTTATACAGATCCAGTAACTGCAGGTTGTCATTCGGCACATCATACTTGATCGCAATGACCTTTTCAAATATACCTTCCGCCTTCAGTACCGACATCGGCATTCCCATTGCCACCAGTTTCCTGCTGGTCTTATACAGATACAGGATCACGTCCATCATCTTGAACTGCTTCTCCAGCGATACGCACGTATCATCCTTATGAAATGCATTCTGCTGCAGGAATCCCAGACGGATCACCTTTGCGATCTCCAGGATCAGTTTCTGATCATCCGGAAGCACATCCCCGCCGATCAGTTTTACAATCTCCATCAGACTGCTCTCCTGGTTCAGGATCGCCATCAGACGGTTCCGGTAATCAACAAATTTCGGCGACACATGATCCGAATACCAGCCGCTTAAGTCATTCAGATATTCACTGTAACTCGTCAGCCAGTGGATCGCAGGGAAATGTCTCGCATACGCCAGGGATTTATCCAGTCCCCAGAAGCAGCGCACGAAACGCTTCGTATTCTGCGTAACCGGCTCGGAAAAATCTCCCCCCTGCGGAGACACCGCTCCGATGATAGAGACAGATCCGGTTGCACCATTTAATGTCTGCATCATGCCGGCTCTTTCATAGAATGCCGACAGTCTCGATGCCAGATATGCCGGGAACCCTTCCTCCGCCGGCATCTCTTCCAGTCGTCCGGACAGCTCGCGCAGTGCCTCTGCCCATCGGGATGTCGAGTCCGCCATGATCGCCACATCATAACCCATGTCACGGTAATATTCCGCCAGTGTAAGTCCGGTGTAAATGGATGCCTCGCGGGCAGCCACCGGCATGTTCGAGGTATTGGCGATCAGCGTCGTTCTGTCCATCAAAGGATTTCCTGATTTCGGATCGACCAGTTCTGAAAACTCTTCCAGAACCTGCGTCATCTCATTTCCACGCTCGCCACATCCAATATATATGATAATATCCGCATCCGACCATTTTGCGATCTGATGCTGGGTCATCGTCTTACCCGTTCCGAATCCTCCCGGGATCGCAGCCGTTCCACCTTTTGCAATCGGGAACATCGTATCCAGAATTCGCTGTCCTGTTACCAGCGGCACACTTGCCGGGAATCTCCGGCTCACCGGTCTCGGTACACGGATCGGCCAGTGCTGTGTCATCGAAAGTTCTCGTTTTTCTCCACTGAGCAGTTCAATCGTAACCAGCGTCTCATCAATCGTATATTCACCATCCGGAACCACAGATATAACAGTTCCTTCCACTCCCGGAGGAACCATACATTTGTGCACGATAGCCCGCGTCTCCGGCACTTCCGCAATGATCGTTCCACCCTGTACCATATCGCCTTCCGCCACTGTGATATGCGTCTCCCAGAGCTTCTGGCGGTCCAGTGCATCCACACTGACACCACGGGTGATAAATGCCCCGCCCTTGTCAGCGATCCGCTCCAGCGGTCTCTCAATACCGTCAAAGATATTATTCAGGATACCGGGTGCCAGCGTAACCGACACTGCCGCTCCCGTACCTTCCACAAGTTCTCCCGGATGCAGCCCGGAAGTCTCCTCATACACCTGTACCGTCGTCCGGTCCTTATCCAGGGAAATAACTTCGCCAACCAGCTTTTCCTCTCCCACATGGACCATTTCCGACATCTTAAAATCCGTCTTCCCTTTCAGGTAAATGACCGGGCCGTTGATGCCATATATCTTTTCTGTCTTTCCTCTACTCACCCTTTACACCTCCCCGGAACCGGAATTTCTGGTATTCATTTTCCAATGTCCCTTTGAATGCATAATCCACCAGAACATTCTTCTCAGGCACAACCGCACGCACACCGCCGATGAAATCCACTTTGCTGATCGTCAGCGTCATTCCCGTGCGCTCCTCCAGATATGTCTTCTTATCTGCATCAGACGGATTGATATAGATCGTCATCGCCATCCCGGATGCAAACTGTGCTGCTTTCTCTATATAACGGATCAGAACCTCTTTATACTCTTCTGTTCTCATAAATGCCAGAAGCTTTAACTGTACTTCTTCGAACAGTTCTGTCTTAAGTTCTGTCTGTATCTTACCCATCTCACGTTTTAATTCAAGCTGCGCCTTTGACATCGCCATATTCAGCTGCTGTTTTGCAGTCACACTCTCCGCACGCACTCTCGTCTCCGACTGCCGTCTGGCTTCGATCTGGTGCTGCTCGAACACACTTCTCAGCGCATCCTCATGCTGCTTTATGATCGCATTCGCCTCCGCTCTTGCCTCTTCCATCGCTGCCGTGCGGATATGCGTGATCTTTTCTTCGTTTGTCAAATGTGCCACCTTCTTCCTGTCTATAATTTCAACCCTATCGCTTCATTTACATACGATGTGATAAAATCTTTCTTACGTCCGGTCCCGTGTCTGTCAGGAATCTCGATCAGAAGCGGCATTGTCCGCTCCAGCTTGATCTCGTCAATCAGGTCCGGGAATTCTCTTCCGAATTTCTCCGTCAACAGAATCACACCTACATCTTTATCCTCCATGGCATTCTCGATCGCACACCGGAGTTCTTCTCTTTCATGTACCACGATTCCGTCTACCCCTGCGAGACGCATTCCTGTCAGAGTATCGATATTATCACTGATCAGATACATCTTCATCTTACAATTTACCCAAGATCATGAAGGAGATGATCAGTCCGTACAGACACACACCTTCTGCAAGACCTACGAAGATCAGTGACTTACCAAGTGCACTGGAATCTTCACTAATTGCACCCAGAGCCGCACTTGCTGCACTTGCAACGGCGATACCACCGCCGACGCAGGAAAGACCGGTTGAAAGTGCTGCTGCCAGGTATCCGAATCCTGTTGCGTTCGACGCCGTATTGCCGGCTGCTTCCGCTGCCTGTACCGGATCTCCCGCAAAAAGCATGATCCCTGCGATCAGAACAGTGCTGAAGAAAAAGAATATATTTGTGCCGATAGCCCTCTTATAACGCTTCTTCGTCCTCTGTCCGATCAGGAAATATCCAAATGGAATTACAATACTCAGCAACAATGTTACAACGAATAATACTCTAACTGTCAGGCTCATATTTTTGTCCTCCTGTAAATATATCTTTGAATTTTATTACTTTCTGTCACTCTGACTGTGAAACGGCTTAAATTCCCGTCCGGTTCCTTTATAGAAACGGCTGAACATCTCATAGTATTCCAGACGCAGTACCTGGATACCGACGACCAGCCCTTCCAGTCCGCACACCAGCACATTTCCAAGCACGAACACGATCCAGTTCGTATGCCCCGCACTTGCGCCCGATAACATCAGCACAACCTCCATCATCGCCGCATGACTGACGGCAAATGCACCGATACGCACATAAGAAATGGTATTGGAAAAATAACTCAGCATCGTCTCGAACAGTTCGAAAAACGCCTGCACGAAGAACATCACCTTTCCCTCTTCCATCTTCTTATGCTGCTTTGTCACCAGATTGCCCAACGGTTCCTTGAATACGAACAAGAGCACCGGAACCCCCAGGAAAATTACCATCATAATATTACCCGGAACCTTATGTCCCGTCATATAAAGCACGATCGTCAGCACCAGGAATCCATAGAACACCAGCCCTGCGATTCCGTTGTGGGAAAATAACATATTTTCCAGATCATGACTCTTAACTGCGTTGATCACGTTAAAGATCATCACCAGGATATTCAGTCCCATACCAAATGCAATAGCTACCACGAATACCGTATTGAGCTGTCCGATAAACGGCAGGTTCGTCATCGCATCCACAGGTCTTAACCAGCGTGCCTGTATCACATCTTCAAATCCGAAGATACTTCCGAACATGAATCCAAAAAATGTCGAGAACAGTCCCGCAATGGATATGATCCCTGCCAGGTTGATCTTCTTGATCAGATACAAAAGCCCGCCGAATACGAACAGACATAAGCCCTGCCCGACATCCCCGAACATCGCACCGAAGATAAATGTATACGTCAGTGCCACAAACATCGTCGGATCTATCTCATCATTTGCCGGAAGTCCGTACATCCGTATGAACATCTCGAATGGCTTAAAGAATCTTGGATTTTTAAGCTTCGTCGGCGGTTCTCCGAAAAACTTCTCCTTATCTTCTTCTACAACAACGAATACCTTATCATCGTTCTTCGATTCCGCCAGGAATTTTTTCACATCTTCTTCACCCATCCAGCCACACAGGATGTAATAATCTTCTTTATTATCTCCCTCTTCGATCCTTGCCGCCAACTTACGTACATCAAAGTTTGTAGACAGTTCTTCCAGACGCCTTTTCGCACCACGGAGCTTTGCGGCATTCTTCGCCATCAGCTCCCTGATCTGTTTTTCTATCTCTGCAATCTCTTTTTGCTTTTCTTCGATTGCCTTTTCAAGCTCTTCACAGGCCTGCTCCGGTGTTCCTATGTACTCGGACGGAATTGCAATCCTTTCAAAATGCAAAGAATTGAATACCGAATCTACTTTACTGGAATCTGCATTCGATACGAAATAACATCCGTACACATAATTTTCATTCCTTATGCCTTCGATAAATACCGCATTCAAATCATCAAACAAATATTTTTCCAGACGTTTGTAATAATTCACATCTACCCGTCCGAACCGGACTTTCATATATTTATACTTTAATGATTTCTGCATATCCAGTTCCAATGTCCGGAACGGCTCCATGATCAGAAGCTTTTCTTTGTATTCCTCTACCTGTTTCTTCGTTAACTCTTTCTTTTCCACAAGATCCAGATAGTCATGATTGACATCCCGGATCAGACTCAGCATATCATCCTGGTTCATCGATGCATCGATTCGCTGGTCTTCATCAGATAACAATGCGTTAAACTGCTCTGCCTTCGCAAGCGGCTCTTTGTATGGATTGACTTCCACAAAAGGCTGCAGGTTGTCGGTCGTCTTAAGCTCCGCCGCCGCATTTTCAAGCTGCATCTCGTATTTGGACAGATACACCTCGCAGACACGGTCGATGTCATTCTTCGGTCCGCTGATGCTTAAGAACTTCATCTTAACAATCATTGATTCACACCTCCTAAGTATCCTAATGTCTCTCCCTTCGTCAAACCGTAACGGATACACTCAAGGGCTGTCGTTAGTTTATAGATTTCTTCTTCTTTCAGGAACAGATACGTATTGACGATCGCGATCGAATACGGATCATTCCTTTTATCGGTCAGGTACAATTTCCGCAGACAATCACGGTACATCTGTTCCAGTGTCTTATCTGCCTGCATATAATCATACTTTCCCGCATAGTACGTTTTTCCCACTTCGGTTTCGAACTGTTCCAGTGTCGGAGTCTCTACCAGGCTCTTGAACTCTTCCACACGAACCCGGTAATGAATCGGGATCGTCATCGAATAAATGTCCGGCGGAAGCATATGATAATACTTCTTCGCACGGTAGATCCACTGTAGATTCAGAAGGTCGATCTTCGTCCCGTAATCTTTTAAAAATATCTTCTGTTCATGTCCTTTCAGAACTCTTTTTCCCTTTTTCCACATGGTGGAAAAATAATACAGATCCAGTGCCAGATCATAATCAAAAAGCGTTCCCGCTCCGGAATCTTTAATTCTGGCAAGTGCATCATAATACTCCGTATCCCGTAAGTTATCCACAAGCTCATCAATATTTTTCGAAGTTATCAACCGGTCAATGGAAATCTGTGAATATCTGTCAAAAAACTCTTTCTTATATTCCAGGTCAAACGGCTTGTCATAATGATTGAACACAATTCTCAGACAATAATTGATCAGATCAATCTCATAACGTTTCCAGTATAATTTTAAAAATGTCTTCTGTTTCATTCCGGCAAAACGGAAGAGTCTCGAATAATCATCGAACAGAGACTGATACAGGATCTTCTCCACATTTCCCCTGTGATACAGAGAAATGTCCATCCGGTTCACATAAGGTGCATATGCCGTCTTGTCTTTCAGATATTCAATTGCTTCCGTTACTGTCCCAAGTCCGGCAATTGTGTCATAATCCTCCGCTGCCAAAAGCTTTGCCGACATTGCACGTACCTTTGTCGTAATCCCACTGTAAGCCATCACATTTCCCATACACTACACCTCGATCATATGTCTTACGATTTCCTCTGCATAAATCTCGTGATTTTCTTCATATTCCTGCTTCAGCGCATCAATTGCAGTCTGGTTCTTCTTCCGTTCCCGGTCCAGGACCTTCTCTACTTCCTGCTGCGACTTTTCTTTTATCTTCTCCAGTTTTTTCTGTGTCTCTTCTTCCAGGTCCCGGTCAAATTGATCTCTTTCTTCCTGTATCTGTCTTTCAATTTCACTCTTCTGCTGTCTGGCATGCTCTACGATCGTCTCCGCCGTCGTCTCTATTTCAGCCAATTTTCCAATTACAGAGTTCATAAGCCGCCCTCCTTTTCGCACATTTCACAACAAATAATTGTTATTTTTTTATCCATGTTATAATAATACACCTATTTTTTAAAATTGCCACAATTATTTTGTATATATTGTATTATTTCTTCTCAATTCTTCTGACAATTTCTGCTTCCATTGACTTTTTCCTGCACAGACGATAAACTAAGAACGATTTGCAAATCCAGTGATTATAAGGAGGAATACACGTATGCGTCTTAGAAATATACCACGTGCAGAGAGCGTTCTCGAAGCCTGCAAAGAAGTTGTGAAAGATCCGGAAAGCTTACGCGGAAACTGGAACCAGACGTTTAAAAAAGAGCAGCCCCTGCATATCGAGATCGGCATGGGAAAAGGTCAGTTTCTTCTGACCCTGGCAGCCAAAAACCCACAAATTAACTACATCGGCATTGAGCGTTATTCCAGCGTTCTGCTGCGTGCCGTTGAGAAATTCCAGGAACTGGAAGCGGAGGGGAAAGCTCCTGCCAACATCCGGTTCATCTGTATGGATGCAAATGACCTGCCAACCGTATTCGCCCCGGCAGAAGTATCACGTATCTACCTGAACTTCTCCGATCCGTGGCCGAAAGCCCGCCATGCAAGAAGAAGACTGACTTCCAATGAATTCTTCAAGCTTTATGACCAAGTCCTGACCGCAGATGGAACGGTAGAATTCAAGACCGACAACCGGCCGCTCTTTGACTTTTCAGTAGAAGAACTCGAAACTTCCGAACTTTTCGTTCTGGATCAGCTATCCTATGATCTTCATAACGACAGTACGATGAATCAGGGCAATATTATGACTGAATATGAAGCCAAGTTCTCTTCTATGGGCAATCCGATCTGTAAACTGATCGCAAAGCGCAGATAACATGCTGCAATATCCGAACTTATATACCGATCCTGTCTGCCTGCACTTCTTCCCTTTCCTTTCATATATTAATAGAAAGCATATCTTATGCTCCTGTTTCTTATGGGAAAGGGTGGAAGCTTATGTTACATCTGACGACACAGAACTTTGATATCTGCCGGATGAACCACTGGCAGTTTTCTTCCGATACACCGACAAAGGCTGGATCGGAGCATCCCACACTGGCTGTAGTCATGTTCTACGCTGTCTGGTGTGGAAAATGTGCAATGATGCGCCCTGTCATAGAAGATCTGGAAAAGAAATATCAGAAGAAATATTTCGGCAGCATCTGCTTTTTTGAAGTAGAGACCTCTGAATCCGCACTTCTTGCTGCGCAATATCAGACCGCTCTTCTTCCGTCATTTCTCATTTTCAAAGACCGAGAACTGATTGCCACCATGCAGGGAATGATACCGCAAAAGGAGCTGGACTCACGCCTGCAGAAGTTGTTGACTGTGCAGATGCGGACGCAATCTACAGAAAATCTTTAGAAATAGTTAATTTATATTTTCTAGGAAAACACATTGTTTTATGTTATATTAAAAAAGTAACAGGGATAAAAATATTTAATAAAAAGGGGGCATGGTGAACACACCACGCATTATGAAAAAATTTAAAAGAGCATTACCAGTTGCCATGGCAATCGTACTTGGATCTACTGCGGCACCACTGGTTGTAAGAGCAGATTCATCCAAAGTTGTAACACTTGGCGCCAATCTGACTGATTCACAGAAGAATTCTATGTATGAGTATTTCGGAACTTCATCTGACAAAGCAGAAGTCATCGAAGTTACCAATGCAGACGAAAGAAAATATCTGGAAGGAGTCGCTCCCGACGAACAAATCGGTACCCGTACCTACAGCTGTTCTTATGTAGAACCGACCACAAGCGGCGGAATCCAGGTAAAGGTTTCCAACTTAACTTATGTTACAAGCTCTATGATCTCCAGTACGCTTCTGACATCCGGTGTTGAAAACTGTAATGTCGTTGCCGCTTCTCCGATCGAAGTATCCGGAACCGGTGCACTGACAGGTATCATGATGGCTTATGAGAAAGCCACCGGAACAACTCTGAATGACGATCAGAAAGCAGCTGCAACCGATGAACTTGTCACCACAGGAGACCTGGCCAATAACATCGGCCAGGACAAAGCGGAAAATGTCATGAACGATGTAAAAAAAGATGTGATCGAGGGCGGATTAACGGATGCAGATGACATTCAGAATGCAGTTGAAAACGCTGCCAAGGATAACAACGTCACGCTGACACAGGAACAGATCGACAAGATCTCCGATCTGATGAAAAACATTTCCCAGTATGACTATGATGTCAAAGCTCTGAAGAATACATTAGATAACATTGACGGAAAGAGTGGCGGATTCTTCTCCAACCTCTGGAGTTCTATCAAAGGTATCTTCGGCGGCGATGACAGTTCCGATGGCGGAATCATTAACGGCACGGATGACAGCGCACTCGGTGATGATGTCGTAACTAACAGTACACTGGATTCTTCCGACAATTCTTCCAACAGCACAGACAGTTCAGATGCCGCTTCGGATGATACTTCGGATGACAACAGTGATGACAGCGGGTTCTGGGGCAAGATCAAGAATTTCTTCAAAGATCTGTTCGGTGGAAGCAATTCTAAGAAAGACGACACAGACAAGAGTAACGATGATGCCATTACAGAAGATAACTCTGATAACACTGATGAGCCGTCTGGCGACACACAGAACGATTCTCTGAACAACGATGCTGATTCTTCAGATGACAGCACAACAGACAACTCTGCTGATGATTCTTCATTGAATGACAGTACAGATAACCAGTCTGATAACCAGAGCAACACACAAAACAGCAGTGAATCCGATGCCTCTGGTTCCGATACTTCTGATTCCTCAGGCGACAGTTCTTCCAACTAAATACAGTCATTAATAAAGATGTATAGTAAAACGAAAAATGCCGGGAAGTTTCAACACTTCCCGGCATTTTTATCCGCAGGCATCAAAGTTTTTTGCCACTGACTTCATATAATTAAAACTCGAATACAGCAACTCCGTAAGGCGGCAATTTGTATGCGAATGAATACGGTCTTCCATCACATTCTTTCTTCTCCGCTTTGTATATCTTCTTACGATCTGCTCCGGTTCCGCCGTATTTCTCCTCATCACTGTTCAGGATCAGTTTATACTGTTTCTTTCTCGGCACTCCGACTCTGTAATCATCTCTTGCCATTGGCGTAAAGTTGCAGACGAACAACAGATTCTTCTTTGCACCTTTCGAATGTCTCATAAAGCTGTAGATACTTCTGTATCCGTCATCCGCATTGATCCATTCGAATCCTTCCCAGCTCTGATCCATCTCGTACATTGCCTTATGCCTCTTATACAGGTGTAAGAGGTCTTTTACCCACATCTTCATCTGCTGATGTTCCGGTTCGGCCAGCAGGAACCAGTCCAGTTCCCGTTCTTCACTCCATTCACGAAGCTGTGCAAATTCCTGTCCCATAAACAGAAGTTTCTTTCCTGCGTGTCCCATCATAAATGCATATCCAGCTTTCAGATTCGCATATTTATCAAATCCAAGTCCCGGCATCTTATTCAGCATCGAACACTTGAGATGTACCACCTCATCATGCGACAATACCAGAATATAATTCTCACTGTATGCATAACTCATGGCAAATGTCATCAGATGATGGTTATCCTTTCGGAAATATGGATCCAGTTTCATATATTCTGTGAAGTCATGCATCCATCCCATATTCCACTTCAGACTGAATCCCAGTCCACCTTCTTCTACATCTCCGGTAACCTGCGGCCATGCCGTAGATTCCTCTGCGATCATAAGTGCTCCCGGGTTTCTTCCAAGTACAACAGAATTCAGATGTCTGAAGAAATCGATTGCCTCCAAATTCTTATTCTCGCCATATTTGTTTGCAACCCATTCTCCGTCCTTCCGTCCGTAATCCAGATACAGCATCGAAGCAACCGCATCCACACGCAATCCGTCTATATGGAACTTCTCAACCCAGAATAACGCATTTGAAATCAGGAAGTTCCTTACTTCATTCTTTCCAAAATCAAATACTTTCGTTCCCCAGTCCGGATGTTCTCCCAATCTTGGATCTGCATATTCGTACGTCGGTGTTCCGTCAAAATCTGCCAGTCCGTGTGCATCCTTCGGGAAATGTGCCGGTACCCAGTCGAGAATGATACCGATTTTATTTCTATGCAGATAATTGATCATCCATGCAAAATCTTCCGGCGACCCATATCTGGATGTCGGTGCATAGTATCCGGTCACCTGATATCCCCAGGATCCGTCAAACGGATGCTCGGCAATTCCCATCAGTTCCACATGTGTGTAACCCATTTCTTTTATGTATTTGGTAATTGCCCTGGCAAATTCTCTATATGTATAGAATCCTTCATCTTCCCTTCCCGGATGACGCATCCAGGAACCAATGTGTGCCTCATAGACAGACATTGGCTCGTGCTTATGATTCCAGGTCTTTCTACGTGTCATCCACTCTGTATCTGTCCATTTGATATTCTCAATATCTGCGACCCTGGATGCTGTTCCCGGTCTTAACTCCGCATAATTGGCATATGGATCTGCCTTAAATATCTGTTCTCCCGAATAAGTCTCGATACAATATTTATACATCTGATCCTTCTTCACACCTGGTATAAAACAGGTATAGATCCCGAGCGGCTCTTCCCTCTTCATCGGATTTGCCTCTGTGTCCCATTCATTGAACTCTCCGACTACCGATACCGCCTGCGCATGCGGTGCCCACACTGCAAAATACACACCTTTTTGTTTTCCGTTCTGTACCAGATGTGCGCCCAGCTTCTCATAAATCTCATAATGATTGCCCTGTCCGAAAAGGTATTGATCCAATTCACCTATTTCATATGGTTTTTTCTTTTTTTCAGCCATAATTACCCCTCGCATTCTGCTGCATATTTATAAGAACATTATACTTTACAAACAGGCAAAAAGAAAGAGCTTTGACCGTTTAGTTTGTCAAAACTCTTTCAAAATCCGACCTGTAAATCCTGTTCTCGACAGCCTCTTACAGGTATTCGTTTTTGTTAAATTCTAAAGTCTTCTTCTTTCAGAATAATTCTGTCAGAATCGTCGGTTCCCTTGCCGAATACTCTTCGTGCAAGATGTTTTACATTTGCTTTCTGTGAATGTGAGATTGCTTCATCCATGATCTCTTTTACTTCAGCAACTGATACTGCATGATCTTCTCTCTGCATTACATCGATACGGCTGTACAGTGCAAGGATTCCCATCTCATCCAATTTGTATCCATTCTCTTTCGCATATGTCTGACCAAATGTTACCAGCTCATCATTGATGAATACCGGAAGCTCCAGCTTAGAACTGAACTTCTTCTTGAATTCCGGGTTTGCTGTCATCAGACGCTCCAAAGGTTTTCTCTGATCTTCCAGTACAAAGAGCAATTCTCCTGTCTTCTTCTCCATCAGATAATTTAACTCTTTTACAGTTCTCGCATTCAATTTTCCTGCATGCTCGATGATGATCGCTCCGCCGCGCAGCTTCTGAATAATATTCGTAAGCTCTTTCTTATTAAGAGATTCACCTGTAACGATTGCTACTTTACCCTGTTTCAGACTTCTCTGTTTCTGAATTGCTTTTACAATATCAACCGCAAGGACTGTCTTACCAGATCCTTTTCTACCAATCACAAGAAGGTTTCCTGTCTTGGATGTTCCTTCTCTCTGTGCCCTTCTGTCGTTATCAAGCACTTCAACGATCTGTTCGCTCATTCCTCTCACCGGTACAAAATATGAGAACAGCTTCTTCTGTTCTTCTGTAAGTCCGGCTTTCAGACCGATCTCACTCGTAGCACTCAGATCATATCTTCCGGTTACAACAAATCCTGTATCGAACGGAACACCGCCTTTAGATTTCTTGATTCTTGCTTGAATCTCTTCCTCTGATGGCTCTTCGATTTCTAACTCTTCATCCGCTTCTTCGTCGTCTTCAATCTCTAAGTCTTCGTCATCAAAATCTGTCTCTTCTTCGTCTACATCTGCAAAATCATCGTCGAAGTCTTCTTCTTCGTCCTCTACATCCGCAAAATCAGCATCGAAGTCTTCTTCTTCAAAATCGGCTTCTTCAAAGTCTTCATCCTCAAAGTCTTCTTCTTCGAAATCAGCTTCTTCTTCGTCCTCTTCTTCGAAGTCTTCTTCTTCGAAATCAGCTTCTTCAAAGTCTTCATCCTCAAAGTCTTCCTCTTCAAAATCAGCTTCTTCAAAGTCCTCATCTTCAAAGTCTTCATCCTCAAAGTCTTCCTCTTCGAAATCAGCTTCTTCTTCGTCCTCTTCTTCGAAGTCTTCTTCTTCGAAAT
>OKSF01000476.1_pt1 | contig 37891 bp, 27 predicted proteins | sample 1606061 | NCBI WGS metagenome assembly OKSF01 (sample SAMEA3541567, study PRJEB24748) | human gut metagenome | biome: human gut; feature: human-associated habitat; material: faeces | place: China | collected 2012
GAATTTAAATTATTTAATTGTTAGAACTAAAATTTCGACGTTTTACACCTCTTACAGACTGCAAAAATAGGGGAAATAGATTGATTGAGCAAGGAATTAAAGAAATAATTCCTTAATCGACAATCTTTCCGATTTTTTCACCGCCGGCTGCTTTCTTGCGTAAAGCACGTGGAGTGTCGCCAAAAGAGTCTTTGCAGAAGTGCGCAAAGTGGGACAAAGAGTCGAAACCATATCGGTTGCAGATCTCTGTGATTCGCATATTCGTGTGCTGGAGGTCTTCCAGGATGCCTTCCCGTTTTTTCTCCAGAATCCATTCATATACTGGTACGCCGTAGAGGTTTTTGAAAAGACGGCGGAAAGTAGTGGTAGTGTAGCCTCCCAGATGTGCAAATTCTTCGACGTTCTTCACGGTGCCGTAGTTCTGCATAACGAAGTAGTGGAAGCTTTCCGTGTAGGTGCTGATCGGATAGAAGAACGAACTTAGTTGGGGCTGCGGATAGAAATTGGTAATCAGGAACACCAGTTCCTTACATTTCAGGTCGATGTATTTGCTGCAAGGAGATTCTTCGTTGAGGAATTCGGGCATACTGGTGAGCAGATGATACAGCCTTTCACTCATAATCAACGGAGTATAAGTCAGAGGTGTTTCTGTATGTTCTATCACTTCCCGATAGCGGTCCTCGCATAGCAAAGGTAATTCGTTGAACCAGTACACGATGTATTCGACATCCGTAAGTGCCAGTATTTCAACCTTAGATCCGATAGCTTGCAGGATAAACTGCTTTTCGCGCAGTGTATTTCCGGGGTATTCTTCGCTGTTAATCAGTAACTCACCTTTAATCATAAACAGCATACAATTTTGCGTACACTTATCCTTAGGAATATGCTCTCCCTTGGGTAAGTTTCTATATACAAGGATGTTCTCAGTTGCTTTGGGGCATCCAGTACAGTTTGTATATTGTATGCAAAATGAATCTCCTGCCATGAAGTTATGCGTGAATTGTTATTTACGGGGAACAAAGATATAATTTTTTTGCGGAAAACGACATGCTTTCTTTCATTTATGTTTTAGTAGAAAGCTTTGTATGATTGTCTTTATTATAGTGGAATGAATTTATAACTAAAATATGCAACTATATTATGAAGAACAAAAAGGTATTAATAGGAATGGCGGGCATGGCTGTATTGTCTGCCGAAGCTATCGCACAGAAGCCGGTCAATATCGTCCTTATCAACCTGGATGATGCCGGAAACGGAGATTTCTCTTGTCGTGGAGCAGTTGGTTATCAGACTCCACATATTGACTGGATGGCTGCCAATGGGATGGCAATGAACAATTTCTATGCGGTTCAGCCCATTAGCGGTGCTTCGAGGGCGGGGCTAATGACAGGATGCTATCCGAATCGTATCGGATTCGCTTACGCTTTGAATCCCGGTTCCCCTTATGGGATCAGTGCGGAGGAAGAAACGGTTGCGGAGTTGTTGCGTGACAAAGGATATGCAACGGCTATTTTCGGGAAGTGGCATCTGGGAGATGAGAAAAAGTTTCTTCCGCTTCAGCATGGTTTTGATGAATATTACGGTTTGCCTTATTCAAATGATATGTGGCCTCGCCATCCTCAATATAAGTTTCCGGATCTTCCTTTAATTAAAGGTAATGACATCATTGGTTACAATACCGATCAGACACGGTTGACTACTGATTACACCAATTATGCGGTCGATTTTATTCACCGTAATGTGGATAAACCGTTCTTCCTGTATCTGGCTCATTCCATGCCGCACGTACCATTGGCGGTATCCGATAAATTTAAAGGGAAAAGTAAACAGGGATTATATGGAGATGTGATGATGGAAATAGACTGGAGCGTGGGAGAGATTCTCCGAACCATCCGTGAAGAAGGAATAGAGGATAACACCATGGTGATTCTAACGTCGGATAACGGCCCGTGGGCTAATTACGGCAACCATGCCGGTTCGTCCGGCGGATTGCGGGAAGCGAAAGCGAATACCTTCAATGGAGGCACCCGTGTTCCTTGCTTCTTCTACTGGAAAGGGAAGATTCAACCGGCTACCGTATGTAATAACTTGTATTCCAATATTGATATTTTGCCTACTCTGATAGAAATAGCGGGAGCCGCGAAACCTAAACGGAAAATAGACGGAGTCAGTATGTTGCCTACATTGACGGTAGACCCGACAATTGCGGTTCGCAAATATCTTTGTTTCTATTATCATAAAAACTCGCTGGAGGCTATTACTGATGGAAGTTATAAACTGGTGTTCCCTCATAAATATGTGTCCTATGACGGACAGATTCCCGGTAATGACGGACTTCCGGGAGCTCTTGGAAAAGGAGAGGTGACGGAGTGTGAGCTGTATGATCTGCGACGGGATATGGGAGAGCGTACGAATGTCGTCACTCTATATCCGGAAGTGGTGAAAGATTTGACGAGAGAGGCGGAAGTGTGGCGCGAAGAACTTGGCGACGACTTGACGGGACATCCGGGGAAAGCACGTCGGGAAGCAGGTAAGTCGGACAAGGTGAATAAATCAGCGAAGCCGGGCAAGGCAGCCAAGTAAATCTGAAGAAATATGGTTAAAACTAAGTTCCATCGGTGTCTCTTTTTCCCACATATCTTATTGGTGTGGATATTTCTTCTTTTTTTCACGGCAGATTCTATGGCATCGGTTTCGTATCGGAATTTGATTCCCGAACCGGTACGTGTGATAGAAAAGGAAGGAGCTCCGTTTGTTTTTAACGACCAGACAAGGATCATCTGCTCCGGCAATCATCCCGAGTGGAAACGTATAGTAGACTCTTTAATTCCGTATTTATCAGAGATGGCAGGTCGCGAGCTATCTGTTGGGAAGATGAAGAAGTTTGTGGAGAGTAATGTTATTTATTTTATGTTGGAACCACAGGTACGAAAAGAAGGATTCAGACTGAAGATTACAGAAGATAATCTGTATATTGAAGCATCAGATGGGGCAGGAGCTTTTTATGCCGTACAGTTGTTGCGAGAATTATCGCTTTCGGGCTCGGATCAGCAAGGCGAATGTAATAAAGAAGTAAATGGAAAGAAGTGGGAATTGTGCTTTCCTCCCGTTGAATTGGAAGACTATCCTTCCATGTCATATCGGGGAGCTATGCTTGACGTGAGCCGCCATTTCTTTTCGGTCGATCAGGTGAAACGCTATATTGATCTGTTGGCTTTCCATCGCTTGAATTATTTTCACTGGCATCTGACGGACGATCAGGGATGGAGAATTGAAATAAAGAAATATCCGAATCTCACAAAGGTCGGTGCATGGAGAGGGACGGATAATTATGGTGGATATTATACCCAAGAGGAGATAAAGGAGGTAGTAACCTATGCCTCCGAAAGGTATATAACGATTATTCCGGAAATAGATATGCCGGGACATACCCAGGCTGCATTGGCGGCGTATCCTGAACTCGGTTGCAGGGGAACTCCTTACGAAGTGGCTACGGAAGTAGGTGGTGTACATAAGGATGTGATGTGTATGGGTAGTGATTTCACTTTTCCTTTTGTAAAAGACGTGTTGAAAGAAGTGGCGGAATTATTTCCGGGACCTTACATTCATATCGGAGGGGACGAAGTTCCTAAAGATCGTTGGAAGGAATGCAATGCCTGTCAGAAAGCCATTAGGGAACATGGTTTGAAGAATACAAAACTGCATACAGCAGAAGAATGGTTGCAAAGAACTTTTAATGAGGAAATAGCGGTCTATCTGCATGGACTGGGTAAACGAATGATAGGCTGGGACGAAGTACTCGCAGATGATTTGAACCGGGAGGTTATTGTTATGTCCTGGCGGGGACTGGGACGTGCCACGGCTGCCATTCGCAAAGGACATGACGTAATTGTATCTGCTGATTCTCATTTATATTTGAACCATTACCAAACGATAAATTCAGAACAGGAACCTCGTGCAACCGGTGGACTGGTAGAAATGAAGAAGGTATTCGAGACTCCTTTTTTCTCTCCGCAACTGACAGAAACGGAGCGGACACAGGTGCTGGGTGCGGAAGTCTGTTTGTGGAGTTCATTCGTTGATAATGACTCAATCCTGGATTATATGCTTTTACCCCGTTTGGCTGCTTTCGCAGATGCAGTCTGGTGTGAGGGGAGACGTGGCACTTACAATCATTTCTTGCAGCGTCTGCCCTCGCTGCTTCGTTGCTATGAGCAGTTAGGATATGGTTATGCCCGTCATTTCTTTACGATTTCTGCTACTTATACATCTGTTCCTGATGATAAATGTCTTGTCGTCTCGTTGGAGAGTCTGCCTGATACGAAAACTTATTATACGCTGGATGGTAGCCAACCGACAAAAGGCGCTTTTCTGTATGAGAATCCCCTTCGGATAAATAAAAGTTGTATCTTGAAAGCCGTTTCTTACTTGCCGAGTGGGCTTGCCAGTGACGAACTAAGCAAAGAAGTGGTGGTAAACAAAGCGACATTTAAACCGATTCATCTACAAAATGCTCCTTCGGAACGTTATCAAGGAGAAGATGGAAAAGTATTGGTAGATGGTGTCCGTAGCATCAATTTCCACAATACGGGCTTGTGGGTGGGCTATCATGCTGCTGATATGATTGCAACTATTGACCTTGAATATCCGCAGGAGATTAATGCGGTGGAAGTTTCGGCTTTGACAGATTTAAGTGCATGGATTATGGGGCCACAGTCCATTTCTGTTTATATTTCTTCGAATGGAAAGAGATATAAGATGGTGGTGCATGAAACCTATCAGGCGTCAACAGATGCGATGGGAGAAAAAAGTAGTGATTTACATTGTGTTTCGTTTAAAAAAAGTGCTTCTGCCCGTTTTGTGAAAGTGATAGCTGTGCCTTTTAAAGGGTTGCCTAAAGGACATTCCGGTGAAGGGGAACCGCCTTTCTTATTCGTAGATGAGATTCGGGTACATTAATTATTTGCGCGGGCTGCATAAACAACTTGTACGACACCCGGGTCTCAAGGGCATTGACACCCGGGTGTTGATATGCTTGACACCCGGGTGTCAGTACTACCAAGACCCGGGTGTCAGACAACTCATTTGTGCCTAATTATATTTTCTTACTTGTAGTAGAACTTTTCGAGGACTGTTTGCATTTCAGGATACTTATCATCCGTATCTCCTGTTTCTTTGCGAAGTCTCAATAAATCTTTCTTCATTTGTTTGATGATTGATGCGTACTTCGGATCATTATAAAGATTATGATTCTCGTGCGGGTCATTCTGCAAATCGTAGAAATCCCATGCAGGTGTAAATTCGAAGTTTTCCGTGTCGGTCATGCCCAGATTCTTTGCATAGTAGAAAATGAGTTTGTATCGGTCTGAACGGATGGCAAAATGTGCGGGACGAATGGCATGATTGGTCCAGTAGCGATAATAGATTTCTTTTCGCCAGTCTGACGGGGTCTTTCCTTCGAGGTTGTCGACAAAGCTGCGTCCCTGTACATTATCCATCTTTACTCCGGAGAATTCTGCCAGTGTCGGTGCAAAGTCGACATTTAATACGAGGTCTTTCAGACGTTGTCCTGCAGGAATCTTTTTGGGGTAGCGAATCACGAAAGGCATACGGGCTGATTCTTCATAAAACATTCGTTTGTCGAAGAAACCATGTTCGCCTAAGAAATAGCCTTGGTCGGATACATACACTACGATGGTGTTATCGGCAATTCCCATTTCGTCCAGTGCTTTCAGGAGTTTGCCGATGTTGTCGTCGACGGTGGCTCCACAACGCATATAGTCACGGATCAGTTTCTGATAAGCTGCTCGTCTGGCGGTGGTTCGTTGCATACCTTCCGTGCTGAATGGCAGTCCGGGATAGCGGCACCACCATTTGTCGGGATCTTTCGAAGCTGTTCGCCAGCGGCGTACCAGCTCTTCCAGTTTTTGTCCGATAAAAGAACGTCCGTTTGTTTCCGGTCCCCAGTCCAACAGGTTTTCCGGTTCGGGGAAAGTGACGCCGTCGTAAAGATGCTCCATACGTATCGGATAATCATAAGGTTCGTGAGTGGCTTTGAAGTGGCAGCACATCAAGAAAGGTTGTTTTCCGTCCTGCTGTTTCATCCACCGGATTGCTTTTTGTGTGACGAGATCGGTAGAGAAACCAAGTACCCGTTGACCAAAGTTCCGGTTGCCCGGCCAGGGGTCAGTGCTTTCGATGAAAGTCGGATCACGATATTCTCCCTGGTCGTGGAAGATGGAGTAGTAGTCGAATCCCTGTGGTTGTGACTTGATATGCCATTTTCCGACAAGTCCCGTATGGTAGCCGTTGGCTTGCAGGACGGTTGCCAGTGTAGGGATCGAAGTGTCCAATGAATCTGCCAGTGTGTAAAGTCCGTTCTGGTGACTGTATAGTCCGGTCAGGATGCTGGCACGGCTGGGGGCAGAGATAGAATTGGTGCAGAAACAATTATCGAGGACTACACCTTCGTTGGCGAGCCGGCGGATATTGTTGTTATAGGCATAATCTGCCAGTACTCCACCGTAAATACCCCATGCTTGCGAGGTATGGTCATCGCTTAGAATAAAGAGAATGTTGGGACGTTGTTCGTCCTTTTGTCGGTTTTCTTGTCCGGCTGTTTGGGCATTCAGGATTTGAGTAGCTGTTCCTACTGTCAGAATCCCAGTTAATAGTAGTTTATTCATAAATATATAATTGTTGCATTTCTTTAAAAGTCAGTTTATGACCGTCCTGCCACCAGTTAGGATCGTTCAGGTTGCAGAAATCATCTTCCTCTTCCATGCGGAAAGCCAGTTGCTTTTTCAATTTATTCGCTTCTTCTCTCTTCTCGGTCAGTAAGTTATGCATTTCCAACGGATCTTTTTGAAGATCGAACAGTTGTTCGGTTATCTTTCCATTCACGTGATAAATGATGTATTTGTAGGAGTCGTTGACAAATGCCCGCTGGATGTTGGAGTAAGCTAGGAACAGCTCTTTACGGTGCGTTGTCCCAGAGTCTTCCAGTACGGGATAGAGCGACTGGGCGTTCATACTTTCCGGCAGGGGGATATTTGCCAGCTCGCAGAGAGTCGGGGCGATGTCGTGCAGATAGCACAGTGATTGATTCTTTTCTCCTTTCCGGTTTTTGTATGAAGGGGCTATGATGGTGAGCGGCACTTTGACGCTATGGTCATAGAGGTTCTGTTTACCCAATAAGCCGTGTCGTCCTACTGCCAGTCCATTGTCTGAGGCAAAGACGACGATGGTGTTTTCTTCTTGTCCCGTTGCGCGCAATACTTCCATGATACGTCCTATCTGTACATCCACTTCACTTATCATGCCGTAGTAATCGGACAGTTCTTTTTGTATCTGCTGTTCGGTGCGTGGTGCCGGTAGCAGTAATTCGTCGCGTACTCTCATTTCACCGTTATTAAACGGATGTTTGGGAAGAAAGTTGCGGGGGACATCCAGTGTGTCGGGGCTATATTTCCGACCGTAGTTGGGGAGTTGGTTGCGCGGATCGTGCGGAGAGGTGAAAGCTACGTAAGCCAGGAAAGGTTGTTTATCTCCTTTTTGCTTTTGAAGAAACCGGATGGCTGCGTCTGCATACATTTTGGAAGAGAATTCTTCTCCTGTGAATTTCGTTTTCGGTCCATATACCCCTGTGGAGTCGTAATGGTTGAGGTGTGGCGAACAGTGCCCGTTCTGTTCATAAGGATGCATTCCACCGAAATAGATGTTGTCGCCCTCCTGAAAGGAACGGTTGAATGCGGCTTTGTCCGAGTGCCATTTTCCGGTGGCAAAGGTACGGTAACCGTGTCGTCGGAATTGTTGCGGGAAGGTGGTATGTGCTTTCGGAATTTTCATACCATCGGATTGAATGTTGTATAGTCCGCGCCCTGTCATGAGCATGGCCCGGCTAGGCATGGACAAGGCTCCGCATAAAGCACCGTTAGTGTACGTGTTTGTGAATGTGACACCTTCGGCAATCAGGCTGTCGATGGCGGGTGTATATACATCTTCGTTTCCCAAAGCATGGATGGAAGACGCCTGCAGGTCGTCCGTCAAGATGAAAAGTACATTGGGCTGTTGAGGGATCTCTTTGGCAGTCGATTGACACTCGGCGGTTAATGGGCTGAATGCCAACGGTAGACAGCAGGATATAAATGAATACTGGATGGCTGGTTTCATGTTAACAATGGTTGTATTGTTCTATTTAAAAGTGTCTTATAATGTTTTAGACGCGAATTAAGTAGGTAAACGAATTGACGAAATCCGCAGAGGCTACTTAATTCACGTCTAAAGATAGTGAATGTTATTTATATAATACAGTTTCTTTACAAAAAAACTTCATTTATTCAGAATGGATGCTTCTGATAAAGTGGATTAGTTTTTCTTTGTGAAACATTGGTCGGCTCTCCATTCTGTGATGGCGCCTGTTACAATGGTGGCATCATTCTTATTACCGGAACTATCATATGCCACATCACCTTGGCCCTCATCCATTTTCCAATAACCAACAAGATTGGAGCTGACTGCGACAGGACCTCCCATGTTGCTCTGGATTTCTGCTTGTGTGAGTACTCTGTTCCATAACCTTACTTGTCCCATCATATGGTCATTGAGCGTATTGGCATTAAAGAATGTGATTGAATTGATGGGAGCGGGTACACCGGTAGCTTCTACATCCTGCACTTTTTCGCCGTTCGCATAGAAATGACATTTACTCTGGTCATATACCATCGCTATGTGTGTCCAGGTTTTCTTCTGGAGGCTGAACTTGTTGAAGAAACCTTTATTGTTCTCACCACTGGTTCCGAAGATATTAATCTGCACCTGATCTTTGGTAATCTGATTATTGGCATTACCCAGACGAATGTAGAAAGCAGGACAGTCAATGACACACTGGTTATTGTAATCGAAACTAGCCATCCATATCCAGAATTCTATCGTGAAATAATCCATAGAGAGAGTGGTTACATTTTCAGACTTGAATCCTCCTGTACGGTTCAGGTAAGGAGTGAACTGGCTCCAAGGTTTGTCGAGTAATAGGATATATTTCGCTCCCTGTATCTCTTCCTGAACGCTGCCATCGCTTATCACTCTGATAGGCAGTGCATATTTTACTCCCTCGGCGGCTTCGTAAGGGTTGATGGTTATTACGGTCGGTTTGGCCATGGTTTTTCCACTCTCAATGACAATTTCCTTTTCGAACGAGTACTTGTCAGCAGGTAATATTGCATAGTCAAGATTCATTTTCTTGTTGTACTCTTGCAGCAGACTTTCATCTATAGCCAGAGTAGCCTGAACGTCTTTTCCCATGATATCAGCCATACGAACAGTGAAGTCCGTTATTGTTTTCTCACCAACATTGATGGCTACACTTTTTACATTCTTGGAAGCAGCTTCATTGATATAAATCCGGTTTTCTATCGGCTCATAATCTTGCTTGCAGCCTATTAAGGCTATCAGAGTGAATGCTCCGGCAAATAATGTATATATTTTATTCTTTTTCATACAATCTTATTTTTTAGCAGGGTTCATGATTTGAATAGCTTGGCGCAGGTATTTGTAATTCATCGCATACTCATACTCCATGTGGAAACTTCCTACTCCACCTTTGCGCCCCTCATCGGGATTCCAGTATGCCATCCCCAATAACGACGGCATTTCTCCGCGTTCCGGGTCACGGAAGGTTACTCCTCCCGTAGCTGCATAACTCTCAAAGTTTTCCGTCACAATATAGCGTTCAGACCCAATGTATTCTTTTATCCAGTCATACCTTTGTTTCAATCTCGTTGCGGAGCTTGCACCGTATGCTTGCGATACTGCATAGTTTGCGTAATCCCATCCCTCTTTTGAAATAAGGTCTACGAAGCCGTCTACCATAATTATTTTGTCCGGCCCGATTCTTTGTCGGGTTTCTTTTAATAAGGCAGTCATATTCTCTTCTTTGTAGAATAAATCTTTGCTGCTACATTCATGGTCGAAGTCAATCCCATCATAACCATATTTATGAATGGTGTCTGCAATCGCTTGTGCAGCAGCAGGGATATTCTCTGCAATATTTTCGAACTTACCCGGAAGGTTTGCCATGTTGTGTGAAAATACAGTGAACACCACTCGTGTTCCCAATACTTCCTGAGTATATTTCAAGTCCTCTTTCTGGAAGTCGGTCAGGCTTCCATAAGGTCCCCAGATGGAAACGATATCCACACTGTCGGGGATACTTTTCAGACTATAATACAGAGATGCTGCGCCTTGGTTTGACCAGCTTCCGAACCATCCGAATGCAAGAGCGTGATCGCTTTTCTTATAAGCCCTGAGTGCTGCGTAATATTCTTCAGACAGCGGTTCCGGCTCGAAATCCAATCGGTCCATTTCAGTCCAGTCATCGCAACTGAAGAAATTCATAGTTATGAGTGCTGCAAATAATAGGTTGAATATTTTTTTCATATCGTTCTTGTTTTTAGTCATCAATCAGATTAATCCTTTTTAGCCCACCATAAGTCTGTGGCATCTGTATCTTGTCCGTTCGACAGGAAAGTGCAGGCTTCAGTTACATTCTCTCCATTGCTTGCATATTCGTCTTCAGAGAAGCGCAGGCGACGCTGCTGGCGTTCTTTTGTGACACCTTGCGTAGAGAGATTGTCGTATGCCGGGAATACGGCAGGGTATCCCGTACGGCGGAAATCGGCCCAGGTTTCGTTACCAATCGGGAAGTTGGCAATCATCTTTTGTGTCAGGATGCGTTCCAGATTTTCTTCCTCTGCTTTAGTTCCGGTGGCGGTATTCCAGGCTACTGGTAGTTTACATGAGTTAGTGTAGTTGTAGGCAGCGTTCAAGGGACATACATAGTCTGCCGGAACATTAGTACCATTGGTAATGTATGTGTCGGCTCCTGATATGCCGCGTTCGTTGAATGACAGTCGGATACCCTCTTTGTAGAACTCTTCTGCCGTTCCTCCCATGATCCATCCTTTCAACGCACCCTCTGCCCTTAGGAAAGCTACTTCGGCTGCATTGAATATCAACATCGGAGTTTTGGTCTCTACTTTAACGGTGGAATAAGTGGAGAACATACCGGTGGTGATGCCTTGTATTCCGGAGCGTGCCCCTAGATATTCATAATCCGGAGATACGGTTGTCTTGGTAAAGTATGCTTCACGACGCGGGTCGTTATATCCATTCATGAAAGAGACGATGCAGGCATTGGCACGAACTTCGCCCCACGAATTGACGCTTGCGAGCCCGTTCTTGAAGTTGGTTAAGCCGATATTGTCGTAAGCATCGCAGTCGTTGCTGTCCATCACTCCGTACGGATGTGCTACGGCCTTTTCTGCTTTCTCTTTTGCATATTCAGGGGCGGCATTGCTGATACGGATGGCGATACGTAGCTTCAGAGAATTAGCAAACTTGATCCATTTTTTATAGTCACCCTGATAGATGCGGTCTTCCGTGGTCAGTTCGTTGAAACTCGGGTCGGTGTTCATGAGTGAGGTAAGCACATCAATGCTGTAATCTAGATCATCTATCATTGCTTTCCATGCTGTTTCTTCGCTGTCATATCCTACGGAATACTGTCCGCTCTCTACTTTAGTGTAGGGAAGCGGTCCCTGCATGGAAGCGATAATCTGCATGATGTGTACACGCATGATTTTGGCAAGTGCATAATAGTGTCCTGATGCTTCGGAGAAGCGTTCGATGGAGAAATAATTAGGGTAGAAGTTTTTGAAATACCAGTCGACCGACCATTTATTCCAATTGTCATCCACGTTATAAGTATAGAAGTGCTGGCTTCTGCCCCAACTGCTGGTTGGAGTCAGCATACCACCGAACGGTCCTGCCCAGAAAGTAATGTTACGTTGGGATGGGTTTTCTTCAGTAGAAGACATACATGTGATGAGTTGTGCAAACAGCAACCGGGAGTTCAGAACAGGAGGTTGATATTGATTCGTGTTGAAATCCTCGAATTTTCCCGTACAGTTGCACATGAGTAGTACCAGTAGTACCGAACATATAAGTTGAGTTATTTTTTTCATGGTTCTCTCCGTTTAGAAATTAAGTTTTACGCTGAATCCGATATTACGTGTAGTAGGTTGCATGAAGTAATCATAGCTTTGGTAGTAGTTAGACTGCGTTGATGCAGTAGCTTCCGGATCGAAAGGCGCTTTGCAATAAATCATCCAAAGGTTCTTGCCTACCAGTCCGACCGTCATTCTAAGTTTGTCACGGAACCACTTCTGCGGCAGTGTGTAGCTTAAATTCAATTCGGACAGGCGTACGTTCGTAGCGCTGTATGTGTAATAAGCAGCATATCCTTTCACTGTATCAAAATATTTTTCTGTATCCACATACCCGTGATTGATAAAGATACCACCTGCATCGCGATAGTCAGCAGTTACCTGAGAGACTCCGTACTGGTCGAGTGTACTCTGCGTACCTGACAAGGCAATACCGCCGAATCGTGCAGTCAGTGTCACTCCTAGGTTTACACCTTTATATGAGAAGTTGTTGCTCCATCCCATATTGGATTTCGGCAGAATAGAACCCAGTTTGAATTCGTCTACAGATTCGATTTCGATTTTTCCCTCTCGGGAAACGTAGATGTTATTGTTTCCATCCCGCTTGATGCGGTGAGTGGCGTACACGTCGCCGATAGATCCACCTTTGTATAATTTGACACGAGCATCAAGGTTACCCAGTTGTCCCATTTCATAATTGTCCTTGGTAATCGGTTCTCCGGTCATCGGATTCACGGAACCCTCGGTCAATTTAATGATTTTATTCTGGTTCCAGGAGAACGTCAGGTTGCTGTCCCAAGAGAATCCACCCCATTTGTCACTATAACCTAAAGCGATTTCCATACCTTCGTTGCGGACATTACCACTCTGTATATATGCTTTGGAATATCCGGACGAAACAGAAAGATCGGCAGTAAAGGTTTGGTTAATAGTGCTCGACCGATAATAGGTCAAATCAAATGAAAGACGATTGTTCAACCATTTTGAGTTGACTCCGACTTCCCATGAACGGGTCTTTTCCGGTTTTAAGTTACGTACCGGATAGATAGATGTAGATATCCATTTTCCGGAAGCGATATTAAACTCATAAGATGGACGCGTAATGAAACGTTCAAACGAGGTTCCGACTTCTGTATATGAGCCACGTACTTTCAGATATGAAAGCCAGTCCGGCAATTTCACCATACTTGAGATAATTCCCGATAAACCTACGGAAGGATAAAAGAACGAAGAGGCTTCGGAATATGCCAACTGTGATTCCCAGTCGTTACGTCCTGTAACAGTCATATACAGCATGCTTTTGTAACCTACTTCCGCATTGACAAACACGCCTTGCGATTGCTGGATATATCCTGACTGGATTCTCCTGTACTTGGCGGATGTATCTATATTGTGTATGGCAAAGAAGTTGTAAATACCTTCCAGATTACCGCCATGTCCTATTTGCTCTTCTCTCTGGTCATTGATAGATGCACCGATGTTGGCATTGAAAGACCACATGTTATCGTTGAATGTCTTGGAAATATTCAACATGATATCTCCATAGAAGCTGCTGTATGATTTATGAATATCATAGTAGCCACCATAAGGACTGGCGAACTGTTCGATGGTTGAGGCATGACGTTTGTCAGTCGAACGCATATCCGTCTTGTCATATTTCAGACGTCCGGTGATGTCGATTCCGTCAATGATATTCCATTTCAGGGACGCGTTGGTCATGAAACGTTTCTTCTTGTTTTCACGAACGATGCGATTCATGGTCCAGTATGGATTCTGTAATTCCATACTTTGCGTGTCGTAAGGCCAGTATTGTTCGTAGATACCCAGTCCTTCGTTGTAACGCTCGTACATACGAATGGCTTCGAAATTCTCTCCGCGCGGGAATAGGTAGAGAGCAGTCAGCGGATTGAAGTAACGTCCCTGTGCTGTCATATTCCTGTCATTCTGGAAAATCAGGTTAGCTCCGAAATCCAATGTAAGTTTGTCATTCAGGAAAGTAGCGGTATTGCGTCCCGATACGTTGTAGCGTTCGTACTTGTTGTTCGGAAGAATACCTGTCGAGTTAGTTGCCGAAACTGAAACGTACGTCTGGTTCTTTGATGTACCTGTGGAGAGTGATACCGAATTGATGGTATTCACACCTGTGCGGAAGAACTTTTCAGGGTCGTAGTTGCTGTTTACGACGTCACCCCAACTGGCGAATACACCGTCCTTATTACCATATTTGTTTTGCATTTTAGGCAACATGGTAGGGTTGGAGAAAGTAGTACTGCTCGATACACTGATGTTCGTCTTATCTTTCGTTCCTTTCTTTGTGTTGATAAGTACTACACCCGAAGCGGCGGCATTACCGTAAAGTGCGGCAGCGGCAGGACCTGTCAGCATATTGATTGATTCAATGTCTTCCGGGTTAATGTCGGCTACGGCATCACTACCCGGCTGATCTGTCAGTAGCCCTGTATCTGTAGATTCGTTTACTACATTGAACATGGGAATACCGTCGATAACGTAAAGTGCGTTGTTTGATTTAGTAATTGACTTCACGCCACGCATGACTACGCGGGCGGCAGAACCTGCACCCGATGCGGAAGAGTTGATGGTTACACCTGCCACTTTACCGGTCAGCGAGTTCATAAAGTTCGCGTCTTTTACGGTAGTGATATCATCAGAAGATAATTGCTGCACGTTGTAACTCAATGCTTTCTCCGAACGTTTGATACCCAAAGCGGTTACCACTACTTGTTCCAGTGCGGTCGCTTCCTCTGTTAAGGAAATATTCAGTCTTGACTGACCGTTGAATACGATATTACGAGTTTGATAGCCGACATAAGATATCGTTAGTACGTCACCGATATGTATATTTTCCAAACGGAAATCACCATCGATGGAAGTAATCGTTCCTTTACCATCCTTAGTGGAGATAGAAGCACCGATGACCGGTTCCGAACCATCGCTCACTACGCCCGTAACGGTGTAGGCTTTCTTTTGTTCTTCTGCCGCTTGTTTTTGGAAAAGGACGATACGTTTATCCGAAATACGGAAATCAATAGTTGTGTTTTTCAATAGAGTACTTACGATTTGATTGATATTATTCGAAGTAATTTGTATTGAAGTTCTTTGACTTGTATTAATGTCATTGTTGTAAAAGAAAGAGTATTCACTTTGCTTCTCGATACTTTCAAACACTTTAGTCATAGGAGCATTCGTGAAGTTGAGCTGGATGTCTCGCTTGGTTGTCTGTGCGAGCGCAAAACCGGGAATCATTAAAAGTAATATTGCCGCATAAATGCTTTTTTGAAGCGCTTTTATGGAAGTGTGGCAACATTTTTGATAAGAAATTTGGTACTTTCTTAAGTTTGTCATACTTTTATAAATTAGAAATTAAGGATTGTGGCAATGAGAGCACTGCCATGATTTTTACAAAGTCTTGAAAGCGAGGAAATACTGGTACTATTTTCTCGCTTTTTTTTGTGCTTTTACAGTATTATACCATAGGCTTTTCGGTTTTAATGTTTTACAATCTTGTTATTTTAATATTATATTCTTTCCTTTGTATTCATATTCGAACGGAGTACTGATCTGCATAGTCTTTAAGATTGACTCCAATGATTCGTTTGTATAAAACTCTCCGGTGAAAGATTTACCTATCAGTTCATCATTCATAATAATAATCTTTATATTGAATTGCTGTTCCAGGCGTTGGCAGATGTCTAACAGGGGAGTATCGGAAAGTACCCATACATTCTGTGTCCATCGTATCTCGCGACTGGCGTTTGTCAATTCCGTAAGTGATACTCTACCGCTGCTGGTATCATACTTCAGTTGCTGATTGGGCTTCATCAGTATGTTCTTTTTCCCGGTAACGGCTTCAATGGAACCTTCTATCAGAGTTGCCGTAATCTGCGGAACCAGCGTGCTTGCATTTACATTGAACTTTGTTCCCAGTACTCTGATCTTCAATTCCCCGGCACGTACAATAAATGGATGTCGTTTGTCGTGTGCTACATCAAAGTAAGCCTCACCATCAAGAAATACTTCCCTTGATTTTCCTGAAAAACTTTCCGGATAAGTCAATCGGGAGCAAGTATTCAGGTTGATAATCGTTCCGTCGGGGAGTGTTACCTTCTGTACAATACCGGTATTGTTGCTGGCCACAATAAATGCAGGTTCATTATCCGATACGATATTATACAGCCATCCGCTCATTGCGATTAACATAGCCACCGTAGCGGCTGCCATCCATATCCGGTAGCGGTTGGCACGCTGACGGAAAATGTCAATCGAGTTATTGTCGGGTTGAATTCGTGCCATCAGGCGGGAGAATGACTTCTCTGCCGAATGTTCTTTGGGAGGACGGGGTGAATGCAGCTCAATGCCGTCAATCAACTCATCCAATTTGTCAGTTTCTTCTTCTTTTCTAATGCGCATTTTCTTTCGTTTTCTAAAGCTTTATACTATATAGAAAACTGAAGGTGGCAAACTACTAAAAGGAAAAAGCACTTTTTTTTAAAATTTTTCCAGAAATGGCTGAATCGCTTCTTTTATCTTGGCTTTAGCGATTAGAATCTGCCGTTCTACGGTGCAGACTTTTACGTCAAGAGCCTCTGCTATTTCACGGTGGCTCATTTCATCTTCCTTTGCCATCTTGAAAATAATGCGGCAACGTTCCGGCAGTGCAGTAATAGCTTCCTTTACTGCTTTGTGTAGTTCTTTATAGGATAGTTCGTCAAGAGGAGTATGCGTAGAGATGCTTACTTGTAGCTCCGTTTCGGGAATATCGTCTCTTTTCGATATATATCCGCTCTTTAGTACGTTCAGGCATCCGTTACGTATTGCCTGATAAATGTATGGATGGAAATTGGGAATAGAGGTAAGCATGTGTCGATCTTTCCATAAATTATAGAAAACATCTTCCACCACATCTTCCGAAGCGGGTTCTGAACGAAGAAACATCATGGCAAACTGGAATAACCGGTCATAGTAGTGCATATACAACGTACGGAAGGCATCCGAATTGCCTTCAGATACTAATTTTAGTATCTCTTGCTCATTGCTGATACGTTGTGGGTTATTCATAGTTAATAAGTTGCTTATTATACAGTATGCATCTCAGTTTAGTGCACAAAGAAACAGACTTTATTTTGTTTTTCCTAACGTTTTATCAAACGCCCTCCTCTTTTCAGCTTTCATTCAGATACCTTTATGTTGATTTTTGGAAGTAATATAGTGATTTTTGAACATCATTTTGTACAGTTGTTGCCTATTTTTGTGCCTGTAATCCATTAATTATTAATCATTATGTTACTACCGAGAAAATTTACATTTTTCCTTTTTTTGTTGCTTGGCGTATCTATTCATGCACAACAAAACTTCTTTGTAAGTTCTTATGTGCGTGGAAATTTCTACAACCGGGGACGTGTCGCAACTGAAAGTCTGCGGGCAAGTGACGACCTTATTTTCTTGAATGTTCATCCTAATAAAGACGGATCACTTTCATTTGAAAATCCGCGTGCATTTCAAGGAAAAGGGGTGACAACTTGGGAAGGATTGATTAAATCGGTTCGTGCAAAAGTAAAAGGTACAAAAACGAAAATACGTCTGGGAGCTTCCAGTGGCGAATGGAAAGCGATGGTAGCTGATGAGGCTGCTCGTACGGCATTTGCAAAGAATATAAAGACTGTACTGGAAAAGAATAAGCTGGATGGCATTGATCTTGATTTTGAGTGGGCGGAGAATGAGAAAGAATACAAAGATTATAGCCTGGCTATCGTGAAGATGCGGGAGGTGCTGGGAGATCAATATCTATTTAGTGTATCTCTGCATCCTGTTTGTTATAAGATTAGTAAAGAAGCCATTGAAGCCGTTGATTTTATTTCACTCCAATGTTACGGTCCTTCACCGGTTCGTTTTCCGGTAGAGAAATATGATTCGGATATTCAGATGGTACTGAAGTATGGCATTCCCAAAGAGAAACTGGTGGCGGGGGTTCCTTTCTATGGTGTGACAAAGGATAATTCGAAGAAGACAGAGGCTTATTTCAGTTTTGTACAAGAGGGACTGATTACGGAGCCTGCACAAAATGAAGTAATATATAAGGGAGAGAAATATGTGTTTGACGGACAGGACAATATCCGCACTAAGACCCGCTATGCGATGGGGCAAGGACTGAAAGGCATGATGAGTTGGGATTTAGCCACGGATTTGCCACTGGATGATTCTAAATCATTGCTCAAAGCGATGGTTGAAGAATTAAGGAAATGACCTCCCCCACAGGTCGCTAAATTTCCTATTGGGAGGTATCAGAAGAGATTTTTCATTATTGTTCTGAATGACAGAGCAACATGAAAGTAAATTCTACTTCTGATACATCTTCCTTTCTCAAGATTGTTTAATTTGTTTCAGGTAATCTGAAGGAGAGACACCAAATTCTTCCTTAAAGCATTGGCGGAAATATCCCGTACTGTTCATTCCTACCTTATAGGCTATTTCAGAGATATTGAACTTCCCTTCAAGCAGCAAACGTTCTGCATTCTCCATTTTCACCTTTCGGATATATTCGTTGGTCGAGAGTCCTGTAAGTGCTTTCATTTTCCGGTAAAGAGTGGAACCGCTCATGCACATTTTATCGGATAGATAGTTAATATCAATCTTCTCTGAAGAAAGGTTTTCCTCGATTAAAAGGGTAATTTTTTCAATAAACTCATTATCTAATTTGCTCAAAGCTTCGGCTATTACTATACGCTTTTCACTTAAATCTATTTGATTTCCTGGGGTAGATTGCGCCTGGAATTGGGCTACTAACTTTTTCCTTGAATCGAGCAGATTATTGATTCGGCTACGTAGCAGAGAAGCACTGAAAGGTTTCGTCAGGTAAGAATCGGCTCCTACTTCATATCCTTCTTCTTTATCTTGCAGAGAATCTTTTGCTGTCAGCAGGATAATAGGAATATGGCTGGTGCGCACATCATCTTTTAATTGCTTACATAAAGTGATGCCGTCCATCACAGGCATCATAATGTCACTGACTACAATATCGGGGATACGGCTAAGGGCTTGTTGTTTTCCTTCTTCTCCGTTGTTGGCCGTGATTACCTCGAACGAGTCGGTGAAGGATTCAACTATGTATTTCTGTATCTCTTCATTGTCTTCTACAATCAATAGGATTGGTTTGCCGGTATCTAATGTCGCTTCTTGTGAATATTCCAGCTCCGTATTCTGATTCATCTCCTCTTGAACCGGTTCTGTAGAATCTGCATGTAAGGCATTGGGGTAGATGTTATCCGTCAGTAAACTGATATAGAACGTACTTCCCTCATTTTGGACGCTTTCTGCACGGATTTCCCCTTCATGTAAGGTGACGAGATTCTTCACTAAAGCCAGCCCGATACCTGTACCGGATGCCTGATGTTTACCGCTTTCCTGATAATAGCGGTCGAAAATATGTGGCAGGGCCTCGGCGGAAATTCCGTACCCTGTATCACTGACTTTAATTTCCGTATAATCTACCTCATTACGCATGGTCTGATGCAAACTTAGTGTTACGCGCCCTTGTTCCGTATATTTGATAGCATTAGAAATCAGATTGTCCAAAACAATCGTGATGATTTCTTTATCGAAGAAAAGAAACATTTCTTCTTTTTCTATCTGAATCCGGAAATCAATTTTGGTATTTTGATTTAATTCTTTGTATTTAAGCCCTATTTCATAAATCAGAGGGGCAATGTTCCCTTTGCTGACACACAATTTCTTGTTTTGTGTTTCCGTTTTTCGGAATTCCAGAATCTGATTAATCAGATTGAGCAATCGTAGCGCACTCTGATGGATAACTGATAGTTTCTGGGCTTGTTTTGCAGGAAGCGATGCTTCTTTCTGCATATCTTCGAGAGGACCGAGGATTAAGGTCAGAGGGGTACGTAGCTCATGCGTGATATTGGTATAGAAACGCAAGCGTTCCTGATTTAATTCCTGTTCCTGCTCATGGTTTTTCTTTTCCAAAGTATAAAGACTTTCCAGATCTAACTTCTTTTTGTAAGCATGCAAGATAAGATAAATGATACTGATAGATGCCAGGATGTAGATAAGTTTTGCCCACCACGTCAACCAGAGAGGAGGATTGATACGGATGGTCAGGGAAGTGGCTTCTTCCGGCCATTCCTGATTATGTACTCGCGCTTTGATGAAGAATTCATATTTTCCCGGGGGAATGTTGCGGAAAGTGACATTGTTACTTTCATTGACGGTGTACCACGAGTTTTCGAGCCCTTTCAGCATATAAACATACTCTACTTGATTGACGAGAGAATAGTTTTGAACATTGAATCTCACTCCGAAACTATTTTGTGCATGACTCAATTCAACGTTTGGTCCTTTGGAGAGATTGATAATCATATCATTGTTTTCCAGATTACTCAACCGTCCCAGTATTTTCATCTCTGTGACAACTGCCGCTGGAGCCGGTTGTTCATTCATGGTAATGTCAGGATTGAAACAACATACTCCATTGATAGAACCGAAATAAATCTGTCCATTCTTACTTTGTGTTACACAACCGCTTGAGAAACTTCCTGCCGGAACATCGTCAGAGTGGCCATAGTTATAAAAACAGTCTTTATTCGTAACATAGCAACTGATACCTTTATTATTGCTAAACCAGATATTCCCTTTTTTATCTTCTGTTATTGCACAGATATTTGTATTGATTAAGCCATCTTTTCGTTGGTAAGTTTTGTAATTCAGTTCATTAGTCGACAGGAAACAAACTAATCCTTCTCCCGTTCCTATCCACATTCTTTTTTGTTTATCTTGTATGATCTGATTGATGGTGTTAGAACAAAAGCCATCTCTTTGAGTGAACGTCTTGATTTTTTGTAAGTCCGGGGTGTATATGCCAAGTCCGTCTCCGAAAGTTCCAATCCAAAAACGTCCTTTCTCATCTTGGGCTATAGAACGTATAAAATCACTGTGCAGTTCGCTATTATCTGTATTGTAATGCTGTATAATCTTCATGGTTAGAGGGTTTAATACAACAATTCCTCCACTATATCCTACCCAAATGTTATGCTGGGTATCTTCATAGATCGTACGGACGTCTAGATTAGATTGTCCCATGAGGGAGATGGAACGGAATCTTTTATTCCGGCTATCATAATAGCTGATTCCTCCTTGGTAGGAACCGAACCATAAATTCCCTTTTGAATCTTGTAAAGAAGCTAATATAAAATTCGAAGGAATGTCCCCACTCTCTTTTCTATAAATAGCAATACGTTTCTCTCCTTCAAATACATTAATACCTCCTCCATCTGTTCCGATCCAAACCCGTCCTTGTCTGTCCATACAAAGACTGCTGGCTACTTTGTTGTTTAGGCTGTTTTCATTGTTTGGAATCGGAGAATAGCTTAACGTGGTGAACAAAGGAGGTTTACTACTAATAAAGTTGATGCCTCCTCCCCATGTTCCTATCCAGATATTGTCGAAAGAATCCTGGAATATACATCGAGCGCTTGCATTAGAGAGGCTTCGACTATCATCACCCTCCTGTATGTATTCAATAGAAAGCTCCTCTGGCGAGAGAAACATACCCTGTTTCAGGTTTAATATGGCAATACCATTGAGCTCTGAAGCAATCCAGAGCCTATTATCTTTTAATTGCCGGATAGATAATATGCGACTGCATAAAGTGGCATACTTGTCATTCTTATTATTTCTGAATGTGATAAAGTTTTCATTAGCAGCATTGTATAGAGCCAATCCATTATTTGTTCCTAACCATATGTTACCGTTTGCATCTTTAATGATACAAAACACATCATTACCGGGCAAACTTGCCGGATTTCCCGTTTCATTCTGGAAGTTCTTTACGCTTTTGTCTTTAAGAGAAAAAATACTGAATCCGCTTCCGACATGGCCGATATACAAATTGTTGTCTCCTCCGTCCAATACTGTCCATATCTGATTAGAGGGCAGGCCGGGTACCGTACTCTTATTATAATGTGTGAATTGCCCGTTATTAATATTCAGATATTCTATACCTCTATAATAGGTACTGACCCATAAACCATCATCGTTTTGGGTGGAAGGAGAGATATCCGTTACATCATTTGTAATCAGGCTGTGTGGATTTTCCGGGTTATGTTGGTAGGCGGTAAATGTTTGTTCGTCATAATTGTATGCATTTAGTCCGTCTCGTTGAGTGGCTATCCAAATGATGGGACGTTTGGAATCAGCATACACCCGGTTGAGTTCGTTGCCGGTGATTCCCTGATTGTTATGTGGCAAATCATTTTTATAATAAGTAATGAAGCGGGTGCCGTCAAATTTATTAAGTCCTTCTTCTGTAGCAAACCATAAAAAGCCTTGTTTATCTTGTGTAATACTGACTACATAATTATTGGATAATCCTTGTTCTATTCCCAGTCGTTTTACAGAATGAGACTGGGCTGTCAATTGAAGAATGGACAACAAGGATAAAAATAAAGTAGAAGCAATGTGTTTTTTCATAACTCGTGCTTATTTGTTTCAATTATCAGCTCAAAAATAAGAATAAATATTTTATTTAGAGTATGTAAATCGTTCATTGCACGATTTGCATAGCTCTTCTGCATGATTTTTGCTTATTTCATTTATATCAATATTCTATATTTGCATCGGAAAAAACAACAAAAAATGTTTAATCTTTAAATTCTAATTTATGAGGTATGTAAGAATCTTATGCATGTGTGTCGTACAGTTGCTTCTGTCAGCTGCAGCATTTGCACAAACACAAGTTACAGGACATGTGGCCGATGTGAGAGGAGAGGATATCATTGGTGCCAATGTTACTGTCAAAGGAACTTCTAATGGAACCATTACCGATATCGATGGTAACTTCACAATTAATGTAGATGATAAAAATGCCACATTGGCAATTTCGTTCATCGGTTATAAGACTAAAGAGATGAAGATAGGCGAAAAGGCACATCTTCAAATCGTTCTTGAAGAAGATACGGAAACTTTGGATGAAGTTGTGGTGGTGGGCTATGGTACACAAACCAAGAAAAGTCTGACCGGAGCCATCAGTGATGTTAAGTCTGATGCGTTGACGCGTTCTGTTTCTACGACCACTGCGGGAGCCTTATCCGGTAAGATAGCAGGTGTGTCTACACGTGCTGTGGATGCCCGTCCGGGTAGAGGTATCAATCTTGAAATCCGTAATATGGGTAGCCCCCTGTTTGTAATCGATGGTATTCCTTATGGTGGAATGAACAGCCGTGACTGGTTGCAGGCATCGGATGTTTCCGGTAGCGATGTGTTTAATGCTCTGAATATCGAGGATATCGAGAGTATCACAGTCTTGAAGGATGCTTCTGCTGCTATTTACGGTTTGCGTGCATCAAATGGTGTAGTTTTGGTAACTACCAAGAAAGGTAAAAAGAATGATAAGGTAAGCATCAATGTAAATGGATACTATGGTTGGCAGAATCTGACCCGTTTCCCCGAATTGGCAAATGCAGGACAATATGTAAGAGGTTTGGCTGAAGCAGCACAGAATAGAGGTGAAGATCCAAGCAAATTATATAGTCCCGAGGAACTTGCTAAATGGGAAGCTGGTACCGAACCGGGATATAAGAGCTATGACTATTATGATATGGTAATGAGAAAAAATGTACCTCAATACCACATCAATGCGAATGTGACAGGTGGCTCTGAAAAGACCAACTATTATCTTTCTGTAGCTCATACTGGACAAGATGCGATGATGCCTGACTTTAAATATGAGCGTACCAATCTTCAGTTGAATATTGATACTAAGATAACAGACCGTTTTACAATAGGTGCACAGATTAGCGGTAAGTATGAAAAGAGTGAAGACGTAGGTTTGCCGGGTGGTGACGGTTATTATTCGGCTATATTGGCTATGTTCAAAATGCAGCCTATCGAAAGCCCTTATGCCAATGATAATCCGGAATATATCAATAATGTACATGAGAATGGTTACAATCCAGCTGCTTTCAGTCGTGACATTGCCGGTTACAAAGATAATTTGACTCGTAATGCCAATATCAATGCTTATGCGCAGTATGATTTCTCTTTCGGTTTAACTGCAAAAGCTACGTTCTCATACAATTACACCAACAGCCGTTTCGATGGTTATCAATATGCTTATCAAATCTATACATACGATAAGGAGAAAGATACTTATAACGGGACACCTGCTACAGGACGTTGGAGAAATCAAATAGATCGTAGTGTCCCTGCGCGTTATATGCAATTGCAATTGAATTATGCAAAACAGATTAAGAACCATAATATCTCGGCAGTTTTGGGTTACGAAGCTTCCGATTATGATTGGAGTAAGAAAACGTATGGTACCGAACCTTCTACTGATTATCTGCCTTTATTGCAGTTTGATGAAATCAATAGTTTCGGTGATGAGTGGAGTTACGAAGCACGTGCCGGATGGATTGGCCGTATCAATTACGACTTTGCCCACAAATATCTGATTGAATTATTGGCTCGTTATGACGGTTCTTATCTCTATGCAGCTAATAACCGTTGGGGATTCTTCCCGGGTGTGTCTGTAGGTTGGAGAATCTCGGAAGAGAAATTTTTTGAAAAGCTGCGACCGGTTGTAGATGATTTGAAGATTCGTGCTTCTATCGGTCAGACAGGTACAGAGAAGGATGTAAAACTGTTCGATTACTTGAGTGGTTATACGTGGAATAATGGTAATGCAGTATTGGATGGTGAACTGGTGACCGGACTGAACCAGAGAGGACTACCTATTACTAACTTATCCTGGACTAAGAATACGACATCGAATATCGGTTTTGACCTGACTATGTTCAATAATCGTTTGAAGATTACAGCCGATGCTTTCCGCAAGGATATTACCGGTGTACCGGCTGCCCGTTATGATGTATTGCTTCCGAGTGAAGTGGGATATACATTGCCTAATGAGAACTTGAACAAACAAGCATATATCGGTGCGGAAGGTATGGTTACATGGACCGATCATATCGGTGATTTGAACTATACGGTAAGCGGTAACTTTACTTTCTCACGTTACAAGAGCATTGAGACTTATAAACCGCGTTTTAATAACTCTTGGGATGAATACCGCAATTCTGCGGAAGGCCGTTGGGGAGGTATCTATTGGGGATATCAGGTAATTGGCCAGTTCCAGTCGGAAGAAGAAATTCGTAATTATCCGGTAAATTTGGATGGAAATAATAACCGGACACTGCTTCCCGGTGACTTTATCTATAAAGATGTAAATGGTGATGGTATTATCAACAGTATGGATGAGCGTCCTATCGGTTATCCGGAAGGCTGGGCGCCTATCATGTCGTTTGGTGGTAATATCGGTTTGGCGTGGAAGGGTATTGACTTGAATATCGACCTTTCTGGTGGTGCTATGCAAGGATGGAGACAAAACTATGAATTGGCTAATGCATATCATGGAAATGGAAACTCACCGGTTTATTTATTGGAAGACCGTTGGCACCGTGCCGACTTGTACGATCCGGAAAGTGAATGGATACCGGGACGTTATCCGGCCATCCGTAAAGGTGAGTTCAGCTATAACAATAAGAATAGTGACTTCTGGTTGCACAATGTACGCTATCTCCGTATTAAAAACTTGGAAGTGGGTTATAGCTTGCCGTCACAACTGTTGAGACCGATTCGTGCACAGAAGGTACGTATTTATGCTAATGTTTCTAACTTGTGTTCGTTCGACAATGTGGGTAAGTTTGGAGTCGATCCTGAAATTACTGCCGCAGCTGCAGTGGTATATCCGCAACAACGTACATTCCTTCTTGGATTTAATATTACATACTAAAAAATGAACGCTATCATGAAAAGCAAATCTATAAAAATAGTTCTGTTGGGAGCCGTCCTTACTTCCATGTTATCGGGTTGTGGCGACAGCTGGTTCGAAAGAGATCCCAAAAATATTCTTACCAATGAGTTGGTATGGAACGATCCGAACATGATTAAATCACAGCTAGCTAATTTATATAATCGTATTCCACAGTTGCACGGTGACTTCAATACCGGCGGTATGTGCGAAACGGATGATGCTATGTACTGTGGCACGCTGGATCAGAATTATCGTAATGAATTACGTTATGGCAACGACTACGGACGTTGGTGGGATTATGGATTGATACGTGACATCAATATGTCTATTGAGAATATTGACAAATATGGAACAGATATTTCAGCAGATGACAAGTTACAGTTCAAAGCTGAATTTCGCTTTATCCGCGCTTACGTTTATTTTGAGCTTGTAAGACGTATGGGTGGTGTACCATTGATTACAACTACTTTGGAGTACGATTTTAGCGGAGATCCTTCTTACTTACGTAATCCACGCGCCAAGGAGCACGAAATATATGACTTTGTATACAGTGAATGTGAAGAGATCAAGTCGCAACTGGGTAATAAAGGTAGTCAAAGTCGTGCCAATTACTACACTGCATTGGCATTGGAGAGCCGTGCTATGTTGTATGCCGGTTCTATTGCCAAATACAATGCGCTGAAAACTCCTAATATTGTAACGTCTGGCGGAGAAGTGGGTATTCCGGCCGATATGGCAGACGATTATTATCGGAAGTCGTTGGCTGCTTCGCAAGAAATTATCACAAAAGGCGGATATGAACTTTATGAAAAGGAGTCGGATAAAGGAGTGAACTTCTATAAAATGTTTATGGACAAGACACTAAATAAGGAAGCTATTTGGGTGAAAGATTATAAGAATCCTTTGAAAGTGCATAGCTTCGGTTATGATAATGTAGTCCATCATTTGAGAGAAGATAACGATAATTCTTCTTGCATCGGTCCGTCTTTAGGATTGGTAGAAGCATTTGATTATTTGGATGGAACTTCGGGTACTTTACATTATAAGAATGGTGATGATTATGTAGTATATGATACTCCGAGCGATATCTTTGCTAATAAAGATGCACGTTTGTATGGTACGATTGTCTATCCGGGCTCAAAGTTCAGAAATCAGGATGTAGATATTCAGGCAGGAGTAGCAGTATGGAATGATAAGACGGGTTCTTATGATTTACTGACAGATTCGAAATTGGGAAGTGCTTATGACGATAATAAAACTTTTGTTGGCCAGGATGGTCCCCAGACTAATAGTCCTAACGTGAGCAATACCGGATTTTATATCCGTAAGTTTATCAGTGAGGCATCCGGTTATACTCTCCGTAACTATGCTGAAAACTGGTGGCCTTGGTTCCGTCTGGGTGAAATCTATTTGAATGCTGCCGAAGCTGCTTTCGAATTGAATGACGAGCCGACAGCTTTACCCTACATCAACCGCTTGCGTCAGCGTGCCGGTTTCCCGGCCAACAGCCTGACAAGCCTGACAATAGAAAAGATTCAGAACGAACGTCGTGTGGAACTGGCTTTCGAAGATCACCGTTATTTTGATATGAAACGATGGAGAATAGCTGATATCACCTGGAACGGAAATACAGATAACGATAAAGCGATTGTTTACGGTTTATATCCTTATCGTATTGCCAAACCAAAACCGGGAACATCGGATCAGGACAAGTACATTTTTGTAAAGACAAAATCCGAACGTTTCAAGGTGGCAAGAACCTTCCAGCAGTCTAACTATTATTCATTCATTGCTGATGATGTAATTAATAACAATCCGACGATTGTGAAGAATCCATTCCAATAAAAATAAGAGATTATGAAAAAGATTATACCTTTCTTTATTATGATATGTTGTTTGTTGGCAGTAAGCAGTTGCAGCTACGACAACTTTGAGGAACCTAAGGCTACGTTGACCGGAAGAGCAATTTATGACGGTGAAGCAGTAGGGGTTAGAAGCGGAAGTTCAGAGTTTGCTTTATTCCAGGACGGTTATGCTTTGCATGGCTCTATTCCGGTGTATGTTGCGCAGGACGGAAGCTATTCCGTGTCCCTTTTCAATGGTGATTATAAATTGGTGCGTATGGGTAATGCTCCTTGGGAAAGACCTTCTAATGACACAATTTATATTACAGTGAAAGGAAACACTGTGCAGGATATTCCTGTGACACCGTATTTCTCTGTCAGAAACGTATCTTTTGCCAGAAACGGTAACAAAGTTACCGCACGGTTTACTATCAATAAGGTAGTTGCCGATGCCAATCTGGAGAATGTAGGTATCTATTTGGGAACAGGTATCCTGACGGATGAGAAACAAAAGGAAGCGGAGTTGGCGTTGGGTAATACCGTTTCACTCAATCAGGAGAACACTGCTGAAATTGAGATTCCAAGTGGCTTACTCAATGAATCCTATCTTTACGCTCGTGTCGGAGTTAAATCAGACAAATCATCGGAATATTGTTACAGTCAATCTATTAAAGTAGCATTGAAATAAATAGTATCAAGAATGTAAATACCGGAGGGGGAGTATCACAACCTGATATTTCCCCTTTTTATCCAACTCATGAAAATATGATAGTACCTATTAAACAAACTTTGATTATAATCGGCTTGATGTTGGCAGTGACGCTGCCTGTTTTCGCGTTATCTGGTAATCCTGTGTTACCAGGTTTCCATGCTGATCCTGAAATTTTATATTCCAACAAGACTAAGAAATACTATATCTATTCCACCACAGACGGACAGCCCGGATGGGGTGGTTGGTATTTTACCGTTTTTTCGTCTGTAGACTTAAAGAATTGGAAGGATGAAGGGACAATGCTGGATTTGAAATCAGATCAGGTACCTTGGGCGGATGGTAATGCATGGGCACCTTGTATGGAGGAGAAGTTGATAGGAGGAAAATATAAATACTTCTTTTACTACAGCGGTAATCCGAAAGCAGGCGGAGGAAAACAGATTGGAGTAGCTACGAGCGATTCTCCTACGGGGCCGTTTGTTGATTTAGGACATCCCATTGTAACGGATTCACCCACCGGAAACGGTCAGCAAATAGATGTGGATGTGTTTACCGATCCGGTTTCGGGGAAGTCTTATCTGTATTGGGGAAATGGCTATATGGCAGGTGCGGAACTGAATGAGGATATGGTTTCCATTAAGAAGGAAACGATCACAGTGATGACTCCCGAAGGAGGGACTTTGCAGGATTATGCTTATCGTGAAGCTGCTTATGTGTTCTACCGTAACGGACTTTACTATTTCATGTGGTCGGTAGATGATACAGGGTCTCCCAATTATCATGTAGCTTATGGCACTTCAACCTCACCTTTGGGACCAATTAAAGTGGCTAAGAATCCTGTTATACTGATTCAAAACCCGGAAAAGGAAATATACGGTCCTGCTCATAATGCTGTTTTGCAAGTTCCCGGCACTGATAAGTGGTATATTATTTATCATCGCATTAATAAGAATTATCTCAAAAGTGATCCCGGTGTTCATCGTGAAGTATGTATAGATCGTATGGAATTTAATGAAGATGGGAGCATTAAGCAAGTAATACCCACTCCTTAATAATATCTTTCCTGATTTCGGTAGATGGTCAGGTTGTTTTAGGACGGAATTGTATTGTATGATTTGAATAATGAAAGATTATAGATGAATAGGATTATAGGTAAAAAGAGAGTAGCGATTTTAGGTTTTCTGTTTGTATGTGTGGCGGGTGGATGTTCTCAATCTGTTCCTGATGTAAGTTATCAGATAGAAACGGATAAGCCTTGTCAAACGATGGCATATTTCAGTGCTTCAGATGCCTGGAGTATGCAGTTTATCGGACTTTGGCCGGAAGAGAAACAAAACCTGGTAGCCGATTGGCTGTTCAGTACGGAGAATGATGCGAACGGACAGCCGAAAGGTATCGGCCTGTCCCTCTGGCGTTTCAATGTCGGTGCAGGCAGTGCGGAACAAGGGGAGGCTAGTCAGATCGCTTCTCCCTGGATGCGAGCCGAGTGTTTTCTGAACGCGGATGGAACATACGACTGGAACAAGCAACAAGGACAACGCAATTTTCTGAAACTGGCAAAGGAACGGGGAGTCAATAAATTCCTGGCTTTCCTGAACTCGCCTCCCGTACATTATACACAGAACGGATTGGCAACCAATACCGGTCGTGGAGGTACGGCAAATTTGAAGCCGGATTGTTATGAAAAGTACGTCCGTTTTCTGGCAGATGTAGTACAGGGAGTAGAAGAACATGATGGCATCAAGTTCAACTACATCTGTCCTTTCAACGAACCGGACGGACATTGGAATTGGGTAGGACCGAAACAAGAAGGTTGTCCGGCAACCAACAAAGAAGTAGCTCATACTGTCCGTTTGTTAAGCAAAGAATTTGTAAGCCGGAATATGGATACGCAGATTTTGGTGAATGAATCTTCCGATTATCGCTGTATGTTCCGCACTCACGAAACAGATTGGCAACGGGGTTATCAGATTCAAGCCTTTTTCTGTCCGGATAGTGTAGATACATATTTAGGAGATACTCCGAATGTTCCCCGCCTGATGCTTGGGCATAGCTATTGGACAACGACTCCGTTAAGTGAATTACGTAATATCCGCTGCCAGTTGCGGGATACCTTAGATAAACATCAAGTTGGCTTCTGGCAAACGGAGACTTGCATCATGGGTAATGATGAAGAAATTGGTGGTGGAAATGGTTTCGACCGTACAATGAAGACAGCGCTCTATGTGGCACGTATCATTCATTATGATATTGTGTATGCTAGAGCTGAAAGCTGGCAATGGTGGCGTGCCATTGGCGGTGACTACAAAGACGGACTGATTCGTGAGTATACAACAGACGATAACTTCTTGGATGGTAAAGTAGAAGATTCTAAACTGATGTGGGCTTTAGGAAATTATAGCCGTTTTATCCGTCCGGGAGCAGTCCGGCTATCCGTTTCGGCTTTCGATCAAACAAACGCTTTCATTCCTGATGGCGACACCGACCAGCAAGGATTGATGTGTTCTGCTTACAAAAACGTAGATGGAACGTATGTGATAGTCGTTATAAACTATGCCAATGAAGAAAAAGAGTTTTCTATTCATAAAGGAAAAGTAGGAAATACGCAATGGCAGATTTATCGTACTTCGGATAAAGAAGGAGAGAATTTGCTGCCGGTAGGAAAAGTGAAAAGTGGAAAGATCGTTCAGATTCCGGCACGTTCTATTATAACGCTTCAGAGTAACTAATAAAAGCAGCTTTATATTCTTTATTTCTTTTTGAAAGCTGTACATTTGTGTGTCCGTCCATTGCTACGAAGGTAATGGACGGACACAATGCGTAAATAAGGAGGCATTTTATGGACAATAGAGGAAAAATTGTCATTTATCAAACAAAGGATGGGAAAACTTCCATTGATGTGAAGTTGGAGAATGAGACGGTGTGGCTCAATCAAGCTCAAATGGCGGAGTTGTTTCAAACGGATAGAACTTCCATAGTGAAGCATGTTAATAACATCTATAAGTCGGAAGAGTTGGAGAAAGACTGAACTTGTGCAAAAATTGCACAAGTTCAGATGGAGGGGAATCGGACTATCAAGCGTCACATTATTTATTATAATCTTGATATGATTATTTCTGTCGGTTATAGGGTCAATTCCATGCGTGGCACCCAATTCCGTATTTGGGCCAATAAAGTCCTGAAAGACTACTTGATTAAAGGTTATGCCATTAGCCAAAGCTGTTCAACTAGAAGACCTGAAGAGCACCGTACGCCTTCTTTCTAACGTCATCGAACACAAACAATTGACGCTGGATGAGGCCAATGGACTCTTGCGTGTGATTCGATTACACTTACGGTCTGGATACACTTGATAAATACGATTATCAACAACTGGATTTCCCTTTTTAATTTTTCTTTCTTTATATTGTATCCTTGTTTATAATAGCTTGGATAGTGGGATAAAGAAAAGTGACAAGTATATTATCATAAGTGCAAAATTTGCACTTATGGGGTATTGATAATGATTATCTTTTTGTTTTTGAGGAGCCATTTAGTTTCTTTTCTTCTCCTTTTAAACGTCTTTCTACTTTTTTAATATCTTCATTTGCAGAGATTTGTTCAGGAAATATGCCTCTGCCAACAAGCATATCTCTGACTGCGACATTATTGTCAACATGTTCATTTTCAATGGCAGTTTGTCCGTATAGGTCTTTTTGCTGAACATTCACAGAGGTCATTTCTGCGGCAAAGTCTTTGGCTTTTATGCTGATGGTCGGAAGAAAATCAGCCAATGGTCGACTATCAGGTACGTCAAGTTTACGTTTTAGCATTTTGGTGTCCATGTGAAACAGTGCTTTATCTCCTTTGGAACGTATAATGGCGAATCCTTGATTGTCAACTCCTCTTTCATATAAAACACCCGAGAGAAGTTTCTCTGTCTCGGCTAGTTTGGTACGTGCTTGGACACGTTCATATTCTATTAAACGTTGCTCTACTAATTCTGCACGGCGCGTTTGTATTGCAAAGTAGTTTTGAGCAAAGGCAATTTCTTGCTTTCGAGAATCTCCATTTTGTGCTACCAGATAGCAGGCATAACGGGTCAGAAAGATGTTATCTACTTCTCTTTCAGCGCCTGAACCTAATATAACCATTTTGCTGACGTCAGCAAAATGGTATGCAATATTTTCTCCGGCATTTTTACATGTATCTTTTGCTTTCTATATGATAGACAGGAAGTTACGCCATTGAGAATATCCTAACAATGGATAAAGTTCTCTCGCACTCCAACATTCCACTTTGTTGTATTCGCAAACAATGCTCTCAAACTGCTTAAATAGCTCTTTTATTTCTTCTGATTTCATTTTATTTCTGTATTATGTTGGTTCCATTTTATTCATCTGTCTTTATCTCCGCCTTGCCATAATATCCCGGCATCGGTATGTAAATCGGATTATAATAAGTATTGATATTCTTCAACTTCTTCTCCTCCTCTTTCAGCCGTTTGATTTGCCGTGCGGCAGTGGTAGGGGCAAAGCCGCACAATCCTTGAAAGTCGCGACGAGTTAATACAGGGTTGCTCTTGAAGTAGTTTGTCAGCAATTTGTCTATCTCGTCATTTGAAAGGACAGCCGAATGGGGTTTCAGTTTACTTCGCTCCACATGAACAACACTGACTGACCTTTTCAGTTTGACGTCCGCTTTAAAGCTGATATTGGCTTTGAGTTTTATCTGATTCGCTTTTAGTTTGGGCGAAGTGATAGGTTCTTGACTATTCAGCTTTATCTGGAAATAACCGATGCCATCCAGATGGACGCTTTGTCCTTCCCGAAGACGATCCCCCATAAAATGACTTAGGGATTCGAGAACTGACTTTACATCCCCTTCAGTTAGAGAAGTTGCTATCTGGATTTCTTTTGCCAAATAGTCTGTGTCAATGTGTTGGAAGTTGACTACACGTGCGTGATACACTTCTTTGTCTTCCTCATCCTTGGGACGGGGAGTCTTGTACAATTCAAATTGTATTGCCATTATTTATTTGTTTTTTGCCTTATACATTACTACGTACCTTTAATTTACCGTTGCAAGCCTATAAGGACATTGTTTTCTGTTGTTGCAAAGCTAATCGATCATCTTCGGACTTAGGGGGAGGGTGTTATATAGCTGTTGTTTGTTTGTTATCAAGCGGCTTTTATAAGTTATCCTGCCTTTATTCTTGGACTAAGGCATAGGGATAGTTGTCTTCCGGTGCCTTTATCATTAGTTTCCCACGGCCGTGGAGAGATCTCTTCATGGCTGTGGTAGTATCTTTCCACGGCCGTGGTAGGAATTCGCCACGGCCATGAAGAATGAACTATATCGGTAACAAAGATAAACTATATCAGGGAGAAAAGCAAACTATCTCTGCTTGTTTGAGGTATTTATACGCCTTGTTCTATCTGATAGATATAGGACAGGGGAGAATTAAACTATTCAACAAAAACAAGCTATCTTATGCATATAGGGCCTTTATTCGGCTATTTTGTAGATGATAGATAACCAGTTTTTGCTGGTAAAAGTATGATAGATACCTTTTTTAAAAGCTATCTATCATACTTATTTCTTTGATAATGAGAAGAGTATCAAAATGAATGATACTTATGATAGATATTTTTTCACTATGGTGAGTATATATGTCCACCGAACTGAAAAATGGTGTCTTATGATTGTTTACTAAATACCCTATTTCAGCTTCTTCTGATACTCATCCGAATTCAGTATCTCCAGCGCCTTTTGTATACTCTCATTGGTGGTATTCATTACCCGGAAATATTCGTTCATATCCCAAAGGTCACGGGCTATCAGTGCTTTGAGCTGTGTTTTGATGAGAGGGAGCGACTTCTGATATTGTTCTTCATTGAATTTCACTCCTTCTTTCTCTCCTATTTCCTTTAAAATGGCGAGCATATCATCATCGACTACGAACTTTTCATCAAACGATTCGAATTTCTTGTATTTGTTTTTCAACTCTTTCCGGTGTCCTTCGATAAACTGCATGGTGAATTTAATCACGGCTCCTTTAGCTACCAGATTACGGTGATAATCCGTATAAAGAGTAGTGTCAATAGGTACGAAATAGTCCGGCATGATACCCCCTCCGCCATAAACAGTGCGTCCTAGCTTCTTGGTTTGTGCTTTCAGTGAATCCGGGAAGTGAATACTGTCAGCATTCATCAGTTCACCGTGGTTGAAACGTTCTATCAGGTCCTTGTTGTAATCGACAGTACTGTCGTATGGTTTCTGGATGGAACGTCCCGATGGAGTATAATAGCGCGCAATAGTCAAACGAATCATGGAACCGTCCGGCAGGTCGATAGGACGTTGCACCAATCCTTTGCCGAAAGAACGGCGTCCTACGATAATTCCTCTATCCCAATCCTGCACTGCACCGCTGACAATTTCGCTGGCGGAAGCCGTATATTCATCTACCAGGATGATAAGGCGTCCATTACGGAAATCTCCGTTTCCTTTGGCGTAGAAATCACTGCGTTTGGCAGTCCGTCCTTCCGTGTAGACAATCAATTCTTTTTGCCCCAGGAATTCGTTGGCAAGGTCGATGGCTGCATTCAGGTAACCTCCTCCGTTTCCTTGCAGGTCGAGAATCAGGTCCTTCATACCTTGTTTCTGAAGGCTTGTCATTGCTTTCTTGAATTCTTCGGCAGTGGTTGCTCCGAAGCGGTTGATGCGAATATAACCTGTTTTAGGCTGAATCATGTAAGAAGCATCGAGGCTAAGGATAGGTATTTTATCTCTTTTCACTGTGAACAATAAAGGATCCTGCACGCCACGACGAACGATAGTCAGGTTGACTTTAGAGCCTTTCGGACCACGCAGACGCTTCATAATATCTTCCGTACTCATTTTCACTCCGGCAATGGCGCTGTCATTGACCGCAACAATACGGTCACCGGCAAGGATGCCGACTTTTTCGGAAGGTCCGTTGCTGACGGGTTGCACTACTAACAGGGTATCTTCAATCATCTGAAACTGAACTCCAATACCTTCGAAGTTACCTTGAAGAGGTTCGTTCATCTTCTTCACTTCTTCTGCGTCCGAGTAGGTAGAGTGTGGGTCGAGTTGTGCCAGCATCTTGATGATGGCTTCTTCCACCAACTTGTCTTCATCTACTTTGTCTACATAGAAATGGGAGATTGCGAACTCTGCCATTTGTAGCTTGCGCATGGCTTCAGAACCGAAATTTTGGGCTTGTAAGGCTGATACTGCCCACAGGCAAGCCAAAAGGACGTATATTTTAATCTTATTCATAATCTTACTTTATATTAATAGCCGAGTATTAACAACCGGGCACAGATACGCCTGCATCCTTCTCCATTCTCAACTTATCCTCATTCCTTTGGGAATAAACTGGCTGATATCTTTATTATAAGTCAATAATTCGCGTACAATCGTCGAGCTGACGCAAGTCAGTTCCGGTTCTGTGAAGAGCAGGATGGTTTCAATGCCTGCCAGTTTGCGGTTGATGTCTGCAATCGTTTCTTCATACTCGAAATCTTTCACTGTACGGATACCGCGGACAATAAACCTGGCCTCTACTTCCTGCGCAAAATCAATGGTCAGACAGTCGTAGGACATCACTTTTATACGAGGCTCATCCTTGTAAAGTTCCCGAATCATTTCCTCTCTTTTCTCAATGGGAAAGTATGTATTCTTGTTCTCATTGATACCGATTCCTATCACGATTTCGTCCATAAAGGTGAGTGCACGTTCCACTACCGAATAATGTCCGATGGTGAAGGGGTCAAAAGTACCCGGGAATATTGCTTTTCTCATGATGCCAAATCTTCTTCTATAACCAGATTATCTATAATAAAGTTCTGTCGTTCCATGGTATTTTTACCCATGTAGAATTCAAGTAGTTCTTTCACTGCGTCTGTCTTTCGCAAAGAAACTTGCTCCAGACGCATGTCTTTACCGATGAAATGCTTGAACTCGTCCGGTGAAATCTCTCCTAAACCTTTAAATCGCGTGATCTCCGGATTCGGGCTTAGTTCGTTAATTGCATTGACACGTTCTTCTTCACTATAACAATAGATTGTTTTTTTCTTATTGCGTACACGGAACAAAGGCGTTTGCAGAATATATACGTGGCCTTTTTTTATAAGGTCAGGGAAGAATTGCAGGAAGAAAGTAATTAGCAGCAGTCGGATATGCATACCGTCCACATCGGCATCGGTTGCTACGATGACTTTGTTGTAGCGTAGTCCGTCCAAGCCATCTTCTATATTCAGGGCTGCCTGAAGCAGATTAAATTCTTCGTTCTCGTAGACCACTTTCTTGGTTAACCCGAAAGAATTCAGCGGTTTACCACGTAGACTGAACACTGCTTGCGTGTTCACATCACGGCTTTTGGTGATGGAACCACTTGCAGAGTCCCCCTCGGTGATAAAGATGCAGGAGTCTTCTTCCAGTCCTTTTCCTTTCGGGTCGTTGAGGTGAATACGGCAGTCGCGCAATTTGCGGTTGTGCAGGTTTGCCTTCTTTGCACGTTCACGGGCAAGTTTGGTTACACCTGCAATGGCTTTACGCTCTTTCTCGGATTCTTGGATCTTTTGTTGTATCGCTTCGGCTACATCCGCATTTTTGTGCAAGAAGTTGTCCACTTCCTGTTTGATAAAGTCGCCTACATATTTATTGACTGTCACTCCGCCGGGAACCATATTGGTAGAACCCAGCTTCGTTTTCGTCTGACTCTCAAAGATAGGCTCTTCCACATTGACGGCAATGGCAGCAACCAGTCCGTTACGAATGTCGGTATAGTCCATATTCTTGTTGAAGAACTCCTTGATAGTGCGGGCGATGTGTTCCTTGAAAGCACTCTGATGTGTACCTCCTTGGGTGGTATGCTGACCGTTGACGAAGGAGTAATATTCTTCTCCGTATTGTCCGGTATGCGTGAAGGCGATTTCGATGTCTTCCCCTTTCAGGTGGATGATCGGGTAAAGTCCGGTTGCCGTCATATTGTCGTTCAAAAGGTCTACCAGACCATTACGCGACAGGATACGGTGTCCGTTATAGATAATGGCAAGCCCGGTATTGAGGTACGTGTAATTACGTAGCATTGTCTCAATAAATTCAGGCTTGAAACAGTAATTCAGGAATAATGTATTGTCCGGTTCGAAGAAGATGTAAGTTCCGTTTTCCTCTTCGGTATCTTGCGTATTGTCACTCAGCAGGTTTCCTTTCGAGAAAATAGCGGTACGTACTTTACCGTCACGGTAACTGCGTACCTCAAAACGGGAGCTCAAGGCATTGACGGCTTTCACACCGACACCGTTTAGTCCGACACTTTTCTTAAATGCCTTGCTGTCGTACTTACCACCGGTGTTCAGCATGCTGACGGCTTCGATGAGTTTTCCCTGCGGGATGCCTCGTCCGTAGTCGCGTACGCTGACACGGAGGTTTTCTTCAACGGTAATCTCGATTTTCTTACCGGCTTGCATTTTGAACTCGT
>OKSF01000481.1_pt1 | contig 37736 bp, 50 predicted proteins | sample 1606061 | NCBI WGS metagenome assembly OKSF01 (sample SAMEA3541567, study PRJEB24748) | human gut metagenome | biome: human gut; feature: human-associated habitat; material: faeces | place: China | collected 2012
TGGGACTTTTTGGTCTTTTTTTAAACTAAATTTATCCCAAATTTGAGCTATTCTAAAGATATTAGTGTGGTCTAGAGCGATTAAATTACTTCCTCTAACCCAAAACCAGTTTCCACGATTAGCAGCTCGATCAGAATTCATTAATATTGCATCAAAAAAGATTATATTAGGCACAATATCTATATTTTTCATTTGCTTTGCAACAATTGGGTTAATACCGTAAGCAGTTCCGTTTACAAACTTCGATAAAAAACATTTACCCGGTTTAAATCCATAATCTAAAAGATTTTCATTTTTGTTAATTAAGGCTTGGTCGAGAGTTCCAATAGTAAAATCTGGTGTTGGAACTCCAATGATACTTGCAAAGCGTGCAGCCACTAGCTCATTAAATAATGCTTTACCATTCGTAGACCTATTTATGCACTTCATTATATATTGTTCTGAATTAGAACATTGCACTCTCATCGGGTTATTCATGCCAATTTTCATTTGATATTGTATAGTAGTTACTTTTAACATTGTGCCACCGTCCATATTATTTTACAATTCAAATTTTTCAATAATCATCCTGTCCTTTGTAGAGAAATCCTTATTTACCTTGCAGATTTACGATAACCAGCGGCTTGTGCTTCAGCTTCTGTATTAAAGTAAACTGCATTGGCTGAGTTCATATGGTAACCTTGTTGATCTGGTATGTGATAAACCATTGTACGTGAGTTACCAACGATTGTACCTTGTTGGTCAGTCTCCATGTCGCCTTTGGTTGTATCAGTATCGGTATCATTGTTATCGTTGCTTGTAGCAGTTGAACTCTCTTCATCACTAGTGTCATAATTATCATTACTATCGTTAGAAGAATTATCATAATCATCCGATGAGTCACTATCACTTTCATCGTCCGTTGACTCGTTTTCATCTTTGCTACTTTCGTCTTTCTTACTGCTACTTGATGATGATACTTTAGCAGAACTGGCAGACTGAGATACGGTTTTTGAATTACCGGACATAGCACCAAAAATTCCACCACATACGAGAAACAAAATAAAAGCGGGCAATACTCTTTGCAATAGCAGCATCTTTCTACTTGTTTCATCTTTTGTTGCTTTAATGCCGTAGTATATAATTGCTCCTAATGAAACTAAGGCTCCTAAAAGCATCAAATACTTAAATAACCAAATAATAATAGCTAGAAGGAAAATTCCTCCCCATATAGTTCCTTTGTTTTTCATAAAATCCCCCGATATTATTTCTTAAACTGCTTCCCACAATTCATACATACAAAATCAGTCTTCTTTGACCCTTTACCAGCGAAGCCAGCTAAGGCACCAACTTTAAGTCCACCAGTAACAACTGTTCCAGCAACGGCTTTACCAACTGAGAAGCCTTTTTTATGTACCCCAAGTGGTTGTACGTTTGTACTTTTACATTTGGGGCATTTTATTTTGTTACGATTTTTAAGTTGCTGCTTTTGAATTTTAAGTTGGTTCTTTTGAAGCTTTAGCTCATTCTTTTCTATTTTAGCGTTGCGCTTTTGCGTTTTAAGTTCGTTCTTTACCTCAGCTACAGCTTCTTTTTTAGCTTGATAGGCTTTAGCGCTTTCATGTAATTCTTTAAGTTGCTGTTTTGTTTTTTCTGCATCTTCAGCGATTTGTTCCGGAGTACGATTATCTTTAAAACGAGGTTGGGTTCCTACAATTAGCCACGTTCCAACGAAACAAATCCTACCCAACCAAGGAAAATTAATTGTGCCTATATTAATTGCTCCTACGACAAAGCCAACTATTATTCCTAATAAGAAACCGGCGCCGGGTTCACCTTTCCAGAAGTTTGATTCTTTTTTCTTATTATCAGTATTCAAAAAATCTCCCCACAATCTTTAGTTATCTTTAATAGTGCCGTCTGGATAAACACGTAAGCTGTATTGCGTACCTGTCATAGTGCCATTGTCAGCTGTTCCTTTGACAAAGTATGAGCCATCTGGATTCTTAATGGGCTGACCAGTAGAACCGTCAATCATATAGTTCCAATGAATATTACTATCACCATATTTTGCTTTAGCAATTGCAACAGCTTGGTCTGCTGCTTCACTGGTATTGGCAGTACTTTTAGAAACATTCACTTGTGGCTTCTGAACGTTTACAGATGAGCCATCAGGAAAATTCATCGATGGAATATTTATGTTGGTTGCAGCAGATACATCTACTTGTGTTCCTGAATCATCATAAATATCAAATATATCATTATCTTTGTCTGAGCTTTCGTCTTTGTGATTTGAACTTGATTTATTACTTTCACTATATTCCACAGTAATTCTTGTCGGTGAACTACTATCATGTTTTCTATGCCATTCTTGTGAAGCTAAATTATTGCAACCCGCTAGAGATAGGCCAGCAACGATAGCTGCACAAATAAGACCTATTTTCTTCATAAATTACTCCCTAATAATTACAGCTTTTAACGACATCAGATTTTGGTCATTAAATTTAATTATTAATCTTATTTAAACTTGGTATATATCTCAATAAATCATCATCAATTCCCAGATAATAAAGTAATTGGTATTTAGTTAAATGTTTAATATCATCGCTATCTTGCATATCTAATAAAAGTTTCATTGCTAATGCATTAGCTTCATTTTCAATTTTCGGTATGAATCTGCCGGCACCTATTCGACGATAATAAGGTGTACTAGAGCCACCGTGTAATACTAAATGACTAAATTCATGTAGAATTACAAATCCGATATAGTGTTCATCCCAATTTGAGTTAACAACAATAGTAGAGCAACGATTATTAGTCATAGTGAACCCACCAGTATTATCATCTAACGGTAATGGAAGAAGATCTATATCTGCTTCTTTTAATAAATCTTCTGGAGAAGTGAGTGCGTATTTGTTTTTAAGTTTTTCATAGTTTCTTTCTATAAATGAATCCATAGAATGTTACACCGCCCAAGTTAATCACGATATTTTTTAGGTGTAAATTTCTTTTTAGCTTTACGCTTATTCATTTCCATTGCGGTCTGAATAGCTATAAGTAGCCTTTCTTTCTGTTCTTCAGTAGCAGGTTCACCATAAAAATTAAGATTTTCTCCTGATTCAATACCGTCCATCAATTTTTCTGCTTGAACAGCAATATCATTTTTTTCTTTTTCAGTTAATTCATAGTAAGGTTCTTTCTTACTATCAGAGCGGCCAAGTAGATAGTCTGTCGAGACGTTAAATAGATCTGCCAGTTTAGAAATGAATGTACTAGAAGGTTCTGCTCTTCCGGTCTCCCATGCAGTAACTGTTGTTTGAGAGACACCTATAAATTTACCTAACTCTGATTGAGACATTTTCTTTTCTTTTCGCAGTTCTCGTATTGTATTACCTATCATTAAATTCACCGGCTTTTAACAAGTTTGATTAATTAAATAATAACTTTACTTAATAAGAAATAAAAGGGAAAATTAATAAATAGCAAAAAAATTAATAAAAGTTATTGACTTATTAAGTTTACTTAGTATAATTATGAATGTAAGGTTGATTAATAACTAAGCTTACTGAAAGGAGGAAATGTATGACAATGAGTTTAAAAGCATTACGAGCAAATGCTCAATTAAGCCAGAGTGAACTCGGAAAAAAGTTGGGTGTTTCGCAAACTTCGATTTCTTCTTGGGAACAAGGTGACTCAATCCCGAAGAGTGAAAATATATATAAGTTAGCTAAGTTGTATTCAGTAAATCCAACGGTTATTTTTGATGCACTTTTTAAGCAAAAAACTTAATAAAAAACTTTGAGATCGCGATGTAATTATTAAGCTTTTTGATGAAAAGATTTTAAGCAGAAAAGAGATGGATATTTATGAACGAACCACAACTATTAACTTTCCAAGGTGAACCGGCTTTGGATAGTCGTGAAATTGCCAAGATGATTGGTAAACGACACCGTGATTTAATGCGTGATATTCGCCGATATATCAGCGATATGGACGAGGGCGCAAAATTGCGCTCTCCTAAATTCTTCATTGAGAGTAACTATAAATCCAGCCAAGGGAAACTTTTGCCTTGCTACTTATTAACCAAGATGGGGTGTGAATTTGTAGCTAACAAAATGACCGGCAAGAAGGGAACGTTATTCACAGCTCAATACGTGTCCCTTTTCAACGAATATCAAGAAGAGCATAAAGCGATTGAAGCTCATATGACTTCTGATGAAATTGCTGTGCGCAACCGTGAATTAAATTTCAAGGAACAATGGCTTAAAGAAATGGAAGCTCAAAACGCAAATAAACGGGCCGAATTACTTTTGAAGATTGCAGGTCATACGCATGGTGACCTTTATCAGCAACTAATGAATGAAGCTACTGACCAGCTTATGTTCCCTGTGTACCAAGATAAGGTGTTCACTGCTGGTGATATTGCAAGCCAACTTGGAGTTAGTCCTTACACAATTGGAATATGGGGACAGCGCTTAGGTGTAAAAGCGCCTAAGGGAATGACTAACCGTTACGGTTATTGGAAAGGTAATCGTTATTACTATAACCAATTAGCAGTTCAGAACTTCTATGAACATCAAGCAGCAATTATTGATGACGAGCTTTAGGAGGTGATTGGATGAGAGTGATTAACAAAGACAAGGACGGAAATATTATTCCTGATATTTCCAAGAAAGTAATTCCTAAAGATTTAAGCGATCAAATTGTTCAAATGATTTGTGAAGCGAGAGCAAAGAGGAACGCCAGTTAGGAGGTGACCTATATCGGACCATTATTGATTATCGTCGCTTGTTTCGCGGTTGCAGCTGTTCATGACTGGGTAAACCATGAACCGTTATTCAAACAGAAATATCAAAAGAAACATTAAGGAGGTGAAAAAATGGAACCATCAAAAGAATTTTTAGAAGCATTAGAAGATGAAAAAAAGCGTCTAGAAAATGAAGTCTCAAAAATAGATCTTCAAAGTCCAGACGCATATAAACAGGCAGGTAAATTAGCAGATACTTATTCAAATTATTTTTATAAACGCCACAAACCAATGATCGCAATTGAATTTAAAAACTTTATTATGGGCGTTTATTCAAAGCATAAAATTGGAAATCTTAGCGATAAAGAAATTCATGACAAACTCTGTAAAACTCTTCAAGATATTTTAAATCATCCTTAGTAGTTCTATCTCTTCGTTGAGTATTTTGTATTACTAAAACAAATTGTGCTAAGGCAAATCTAAAATTTTTGTACTGACCTGGGTCAATAATTGTACTTGTTTCATTAAATAAACTTTCAAAAGAATCAACGTTCTTTTTGAAAAGATTAAATCTGAAATTAAATTGTTTTTTATGAGCTTTATCCGTATCAATTCCATCAATTAAATCTCTCATATCAGACACAATTAATTCCATATATTCAAATGACAAGTCTCTATATAATCCATCAGCCATATAATCACCTCCTCGTCGAGATGATTATATCAAATAGAAAGGTGGTGATTGAATGAGTAAACTAACTGATTATTTACGCAAAAGGCGAAAAGAACTAGGGATGACGCAATTTGAGTTATCGCAGTTACTTAATCTTTCTGACGGTGCAGTAGCTAAATACGAAACAGAAGATCGAATACCAAGATTAGAAGTTCTATTGAAGTATTCACGTGTTTATCACGTAAGCATCTATAAACTTGTGGATTTGCGAATTGAAGATATTAAAGAAGGTGAAACAAATGACGTTAACAAAAATAGTTAATTCTAAGCTCACAGCAATGCTAATAGGTGCATGGATCACCTATTGTGCAAGTGCTGGTGACTATGACGGGGCAGTGTTCCTGCTGTTCTTCTACTTATTAATGCTATGGGATTTAAACGCAAAAAAAGCCACCGGATCCGACACATCCGATGGCAAATAAACAACAAATAAAAATATTTATCGAGGTCTATTTTATCATGTTTAACCAAAAATTGAAAAAGGCAGAGGGATTTATCCTTCTACAAAAATAATCTAATGAACGCAGTATTTGTTAAGCAAACAATCCCAGTAGGTGATGTTGAAGCACTTACTCGCTATTACAAATCGCAATAAACTTTATCAGAACTATTTAATGAGCAAATGGGGTGGATGTAATGAACCTATCTGAAATCTTTGCTGTGAACGTAAAGACAAGACTAACCGCTGTTAATTTATCAAAAAAAGAGTTAGCAGCTAAGACGATCGTTTCGAGAAACACTATTAATCACTTAACTAGTGGCAAAGCCAAAATGATTCGCTTTGAAAGCATAGAAGAAATTGCAAAGGCACTTAAATGCGAACCACAACAACTATTTGATGAGAAAACAAATTGGGCAATTTTTAAGTGGGCTAACAAGTATCAAGGAGGGGTTACTCATGAGTAGCGAAAATATAACAATAGAACGTTGGAAAACACAGTTCAAAGAAACAGCCCAGCATTTGGCTAACGAACTAATTGCGGAAGCTAAAACAAAAAATACTTATGGAGAAGCAACTGCATATATCAGAAAAATTAGTCAGCAAGCTTATGGAGACATTACAGATCCAGAAGACAGAGCAGGAATGGCAGTTAACGATGCAGTTTGTTCGCTTGCTGTAAGAAGGCTACACGAAGAAGAACGAAGCTTGCCTATTAATAAGGAGGACTAATCAATGAAGTTCTATAAAGCTGGGGCAATTCCAGAAGTGCCAAACATGTATTTCATTTATGGTGATGGTGGAACAGGAAAGACTAGCTTGTTTAAGCAGTTTACAGGGAAAAAACTTCTTTTCAGTTTTGATAAGTCAACCAATCCGCTACGTAATCAAAAGGATACAGACTTCATGGTAGTTGAAGAAGACGACTTCGCTAACATTCAGCAGTTAACGGTGGGCTTCTTACAACGAGCTATCAAAAGTGGCGAGTATCAAGCAATCGCATTGGATAACGTCACCTCATTACAGAACTTAGTATTAGAAAATATCGACAATGCTTCCAAAGATAACCGGCAAAATTATCAGAAGTTGCAAATCTGGTTCAGACAATTAGCTACCATGCTACGAGAGAGTAATGTAACTATTTATGCTACTGCACACCAAATTGATAACGGTACTGGTGGATTAACAGGAGCAGGACGTTACGGGGCTGATATGAACGAAAAGACGTTTAACGCGTTTACTAGCGTGTTTGATTTTGTCGGACGGCTATACGTCCAAGACAATCAGCGTTGGATTGATTGCGATCCAGAAAGCGGTAATCACGGAAAGAACAGAATTGATGATCGCAAGAAATTTCATGCAGAAGAATTAATTGAACCAAAAGAAGTAGAAAGCGAAGAACAAAACGAAAAAGGAGTTGCTTAATAATGGCATTATTTACTGTAGATTCAAAAAACGTATTTGGAAAAGTTGTTGAAGAAGCTGGAATTTATAACGTACGGGTATTACCGTCAACTACTCTCAAAACTTCTAAGAGCGGAAACGCGATGGTAGTAATGAATTACGAAGTATTAGACGGGAAATATGCTGGTGGCGAAATTCGTTATGACAACGTTACATGGATTGAAGGCAATCAAGAAAACGTTGATAAATCAGTTCGGCGATTTAACACAATTATGGTGGCAGCAGATATTCCAGATGGCACACCGCTAAATAGTTTAGGCGATTTTGTAACAGGAATGATTGGCAAACAATTAGCGGTTGAAGTCGAATGGGGAGAACCTAACAGCAATGGAGATAGTTATTTAACAGTTCGTTCATACCGCAAGCGAATGAAAGACGGTAGCAAACCTAACGGTATCAAGCGTCCTCAAAACAATAGTAATGGTTCATTTGCTGGAAGTGGATTTACAAGTAGTCAGAATCAAACACAATCTGCAAACCCTCAACAACCATTTAACAACGGTAACGGTGCTCCAATTGATATTGATAATAATCAACTACCATTTTAAGGACTGATCTAAATGCCATCAATGAAGATTCCAGCAAGAGTTTATGTTCAAGAAAAGAACGGTAAACGTTTCGGAATTTCTGAATACTTGGAAGAGGTTAACTGGGAACATGTAGCCAACATCAATGACGGTAAAGTTCAAGGTGTACCTGCGATGGTCACTTTTGTTGATAAACGTGAAATAAGCGAGTTACAGCGTCATTTCTACTATGCGTTGGTGGGAGACATCGTTAATTGGTCAGGTGAAACCAAAGAAATCGTTGATGAGTACTTTCATAATCTTTACTGGGAAAAGAATTGTGGCGAAGAAATCAGCCTAAAAGATGGCTCATCTAATAGCATGAGCGACGCTAAGCGATTAATTGATTACGTAATTGATTTTATTTTCGACAATCAAGTACCAGTGAAGAAAGGATATGAACTCTTGCCAAGAAATGAAGAGCATTTTCAGTATGAATGTTTAACGCATAAACAATGCTTGATTTGTGGTCAGCATGCAGATTTTCATCATGTCGACACGGTAGGTATGGGAAGAGACAGAACCAAGACTGACCATACTAAACACCGAGTAATGGCACTATGCAGAGTTCACCACACAGAATTTCACAAGATAGGTATTACAGAGTTCTGCAAGAAGTATCATCTTACAACCGTAGGGATAAAGTTAAGTGCCAAAGACTTAAAGAAATTGAAGATTATTGGTAATTATGAAGAAGAAATAAACAATGCACCGTTCTAGGAGGTTAGGATATGAAGGCTAAGTGGTTATTCGATGAACATCCTATTCTCGTGGATAGAGAATTAGCATCTGTTATTGGATTGAACGAAGCAATAGTTTTGCAGCAATTAAATTATTGGTTGCATAGCAAAAGTGCTAAACAGATAGATGGACGATTGTGGATATACAACACATATGACAATTGGAAAAAAGATAACTTTCCATTCTGGAGTAGAAATACTATAAGACGAGCACTTAATAGCTGTATCAAAAAAGGGTTAGTTATTACTGGAAATTTTAATAAAGCTGGTTTTGACAAGACGAAATGGTACTCAATTAACACACAAAAGCTTGATGAAGTGATGGGCAGTGCATGTGACCAAAATGGGCAGACGGATAGCCCAAAGTGGGCAGATGGAAGTAACCAAAATGGGCAGACCAATACCACATACTACCCAGAGACTATTTCAAAGACTACTACAAATAATCAGGCACAGCCTGATACCCTTGCCCAACAACGTAAAGAAGTTATTGAGTACCTCAACAAGAAAACAGATAGCAAGTTCAAACCTAATGCTAAAGGGAATAAGAGTGTTATCGACCCTAGATTAAAAGAGGGCTACACGGTTGATGATATGAAGATGATTATTGACGCTATGTATTCAAAGTGGCACGGAAACAAGTTCTCTAACGGTAGCATGGGCGATGATTACTTAAGACCCGAAACGTTGTTCAGAGTTTCAAAAATTGAGGGTTATTTGAATGTTGCTAGGAAGATGAAAAAACGGCAGAAACCAGATGATATGTTCGACATGGGCGGTTGGATAAGAGAGTAGGTGAAATAGTGGAAGCAACCAAATTATTAAGTTTAAGCAAAGCTAGTTTACGAAAATTAGCAGCAGAACATGGTGTGGAGCTTATTACCGATGAAGAAAAAATTAAGGAATTCAAAGAGAAGCGAGAAAAAGAGTGGCATAAGAACCTTACCGACAAACTTTTTCAGAAGAAAATGCGGTTCTTTGACAGTATTAGCCTCTGGTCTGGTGATGAAAAGATAGAGTTCACTTTTAACGATTGGGACGCTACTAAACAAAAAGATGTTCAACAAGCAAAAGATATTGGCAATCAGTGCTTTTCATTAGCTAAAAAAATGCTAACTGATAACTTCAACGTCATGTTGATGGGAAAGCCCGGAACAGGGAAAACTTCATTAGCGTTATCGATGTTAGATGCAGTTCACAAGAAAAATAAGACAACTATGTTTGTCTCTACAATGGCTTTTTCCTTGTTGCTAAAGAAAAGCTTTAACGACAAAAATGCGAAGTTTCAAGTTGAAAAAGTTTCTAGTGCCATGAAAAGGGCTGATGTCCTACTCCTTGATGATTTTGGAACAGAAGGCGGTATGAATAGTAGTCCCGTATATGACGAGCTACAAAACCGTTTGTTTGATATAGCGGACGCTAGGATTGTTAAGGACAAGGATACGGGGAAACGTCTCAAATCAACAATTCTTACCACCAACAATTCATTTGAACAGTTCAGAGGAATGTATAACGAAAAAATATTAAGCCGACTAATTCCACATAAAGCGGAACAAATAGTCGCATTCAAAAATATGGAGGACGTACGATGACTATTATTTGTCCTGCCTGTAATGGCAGTGGAATTTATCTTAATCGTAAGTGTTGTGTATGCGGTGGCTGTGGAGTTGACCGTATCAGCAACGACTTAATAAGAATGATGTATCAATTCGGAGATTTGAAACAAAAAGAAAAAGTGGAGGCTTAATGCAATGGCAGAAGTAATTTTTAACACAGTTGAATTTAAGAGTGTAATCAACCAAGCGCAAGTAAAAAAAGGCGGTGAAGTTGTTATTAAGTTAACTGCTGATATTGATGAAGTTGACATGAATAAGTTAAGTACGCTAATGGATTCAACCGGTGGTGTAACAGTTAATCTTGAAGGGAACCAAACCGAGTTAGTAAACGAGGACGAAGAAGAGAATGATGGGCAAATTGATTTACTAGGCGAGGAAGGCGAAGAAGATGAATAGCGAACACGTTACTACTGACGAATTAATCATCAAAATTAACAGCTTTCCTAAAGTCTATGTGGTTCGCAATCGAACATATGGCGTATGTGTCTATCAAGACTATGAAAGCTATAAAAAAGATAAAGCGAGCTGGTTCATGAATATCGATCCTAAAGCTACGAGCATTGCTCAACCGTTTGGCTGTAACTTTGAAGGGTGGCCGGAAGACTGGAGCGATTCAGATTATTGGAATATGTCAGTAGACGAAGCGTTTGATATGGCTGATTACTTGCAAGATATGATAGCTGATTTAATCGATCGTTATATCGCTACTCCAGTATTTCTAAGAGATGAAACGATATTGAGTTCTGTTACGAAAGAAGCATTACTTCATCAGCTTAAAGGAGCAATCAATAACAAGAATTTAAGCGCAGAAGCACGAGAAGCGTGTTTGAAGTATGCACACGGTGTATTTAACACATTATGTTTAGAACGTGACTACGAGGCTACTGTGAAGCCTGAGCGGGGTGTAGAAATTGTCTTTCCTAATTAAGTTGTTATTGTTGCTTGGCGTTTTCGCCTGTGGCTATGCGATGGGGGCACATAACCGATGAACCATTTTGGCAAGAAAGTGACTTACAAAGAATGGACCTTTGACAGCATCAAAGAGCGTGATTTTTTTATCCGTTTCATTGAGAACAGCGGAAAACGGTTTGCAGTTCACAAGAGCTTTGAATTGCTTTCCAAGTTTTCAGTAGGCGGATATAACATGCGAGGACTTACCTATGCACCAGACTTTGTCGTATATGGCGCTGACAGGTCCATAGAGCACGTTTACGATGTGAAGAGTGGAATTAATCAACAAGCAGTCGATACGGCCGCTAAGATACGTTTTAAGCTGTTTTCGTTAAAGACAGGCTTGCCAGTTGAAGTAGTAGTCCCTCGCAAACACGATTTCAAGATGAAATTATATGGCTTTACCACTAATCGCATTCAAGACCCACACGGTCGCCATGACCGTCACGGCAATATGAAACGCAAAAAGAACGGTGAACCGATGTATGACTACTACGATGTTCATAAATCAGTGAACTACGACATAAGGGACACAATCGGGTGGTAAAGCGGTAAGGCGAGCCATCTACGAAGCGGAGGGAATTAAAGAATGACAGAAGAATTAGTAATCATGCGTGACCGGCAAGCAGTGACAACCAGCTTGCAAGTAGCAAGAGATTTTGAGAAAAACCACAAGGATGTATTAAAAGCATGGAAAAATTTGGCAGCGCAAAATTGCGCCACCAAAAATATGTTTGTAGAAGGAACTTATGTAAATCGAGGTAAAGAATATCCGATGGTTTACATGAACCGTGACGGCTTCTCGCTTTTAGCAATGGGCTTCACTGGAAAGAAAGCTCTCCAATTCAAACTGAAATACATTGATGCTTTCAACCAGATGGAAAAGCAACTTCAACAGCAAAAGCCGCTTAGCTTACCTGAACAGATTAGCTTGATCGCTAAGGGCTATGAGAGCCTTTCGGCAGACGTTAAGGACATTAAGGATCGTATGGGATTGCCTGGTAATATGGCTCATTCGTTTTCTAAGAAGCGTAACGCAAAGATTATCAATGTTCTAGGTGGTAAGAAAGCCAACGCATACTGTGACAAGAACATCAGAGCTAAGACCTATCGTACATTGTTTAGTTCATATCGTGAGACGTTCAATCAAGACCGATACAACGACTTACCGATGAAAGACTTTGATAAGGTAATTGACTTTGTTAACAACTGGTATCCGCCGTTTGAATTACAACAAGAAATTCAGCGGACCAATGCACAGTTAGCGATTGTTTAGGAGGTCAAAGACGATGAGTAAAAGATTTGTAATTAAAAGCCACGATGTATATGTTGGCGGACAAGTTGGAACTTATGCTGATGATCCATCTAAAATCACTGTTCAATTTTATAGCGATATTAATGATGCCGGTCTTATGGATAGTGAGAAAGTACGAACTGTTTTTGATATCTTAAAAGGTCATTTCAGTGATCTACAAGTGGTATCGGCTCATATCGAAGAGGATAATCAGCAAACAGAGTTGTTTGATCAGGAGGTCAAGGGTGATGATTAAGCGCACTCGTAAGCGACAGATTGCTAAAGCTAAGCATATGATGGCTTGGCACGATCACACCAGCTACGAATGGTCACAATATGGGCACAAAATAGCTAGAAAGCCTAAGAGGTGGTCGTTATGAACAAAACTAAATGGTTTGAAGCTTATAGCAGATACGATATTGAAATAAAGATTGATGATTTCTGTGAGACTCATAAAGTTATTAGTATTTCGATTACTGAAACAGAAGGACCTCAACATTATTTAGCAGTTGTGCTTTACCATGACTTAGACCACACTTTGGAGGTATAAATTGTGAAACTAACTAAAGAACAAGAAAAATGCCCGTATTGCCATGGAATGATGGACTTATTACCATCTATTCCAGGTCACCCAAGACATTTAGAAATTGTAGAGGGCGAGAATGGAGAGTATGCGGAAGTCTTATACAACAAAGAAGGTCGGGCAGATTGGCTAATCTATATTGATTACTGTCCTGAATGTGGGAGGAAATTATGTTGACTGAAAAGCAAAAGAATTGCCCGTACTGTCACGTTCCATATAAGCCATTTATTTCAACTGGTATTGAAACCGATTTGGATTTGGGTAGCGGTAATGGACCAGTGTATGAGGGTATAAGCAATGTACTTGGTAAAGGACCTATCATGGAAACAGCATTAGGGATAATCAATGTATTAAAAGTTCCGAATTGTCCATTTTGCAAGCGACCACTGAACGAGGAGGAAGAGTAATGACAAAAGAAGATTTTATTAAATTAGCAAAGCAGAAGGTAGTTGAGTATACCGTTAGTAACATTGTTGGAAAAGGAGGCTATCTTACAGATTCTCCTAAGGCTTTTGTTGTATGGCAAGTGAAAGTGCTACAGAATTACAAAGCGTTGTTGGCAATTGATGATCCAGATGATCAACATTATTACGAAGCTACTTACAATGGCGATAAAAAGCAACTTTACCTAGATGTGTACGACAAACAAGAAAATGAGTGTTATGAGGTGGAATGATGCTACACAAATATAGAAAGACAGCAACCATTCAAGCTGAACAGTTCGATGGAACGGTAGACATGATGCGGGAATACGGTATTATCGCAAATCCAGACGCTTTGCATGATCCAGAAGCACCGCTTTACACAATTACAACTAAAGAGGGCGAGATGTTTGTGTATGTAGGCGACTGGATAGCCACAGGGATAGATGGAGAACACTGGGCTATTGCACCAGATATTTTCAAGAAAACCTACGAGAGGTGCGACTAATGAAAGAATTAACTTTGAAAACACCATCGAAAGCAGAATTGATTGAGGTAATCCATACGGTAGCTACTCGTGGCAAAGGTGTTCATGGTGACCCAATCCGCAATGTAGATCAATATTGGAGCAAAGACGGCAAATTACTTGCTGAAAAGGATACTATTCGTGATATGGAGGTAACACATGGCAAAGTCGAAAAGTAAAAGTAAAAACCGTCAGCGCAAGAAGCGTCAACGGCGAGAGAAGAATAAATTAAATCGGGAGGACAGGGAACGTGCAAACGCCAGTAAAATTAATTGCGGCAATGGATTCACTTACTGAAAATCACGAATGGGGTGGAGCTACCGAAATGCCAGAAGATGTGTTAGCTCCTAGCGATTGGCGATTAAAAGTGATCCTTGATTATCGTAAACAGACGGCAGAACGTGATTCTAGTAAAGCTAAACAAGCAGAAGAACGTATTAAACGTTACTTTGCTGTTAACAATGTTAGCAATCCGTATGCTCAAGCTTTTATCTTACGCAAGATAGGTACTGCGCAGATTGAGATATTACGGATTACGGGACTTAGCAAGAATGATTACTACAATCACATCGGAATGTTATTTCGTTCAAAAAAGAATTACGGACATCTAAGAGTGTTAGACGTTGAAGCAATGCTTAGAAAAGCTAATTTGAAGCTACTTCTGGAGGGCAGACAATGGGAAAAATAATCGGTAATGCGTGTGCATATGTAGCAATGATTGCTGTTATTTTAGCAGTACTAGCCGTATCATTGATTGCTCTTGGCTTCCTATGCTGGCTAGCATTCTTTATCTGGGCGCACGTGTTTGCATTCTTCGTGTAGGGAGGAACATATGAAAACCATTTGTTTTACGATTATTTCGGCAATTGGATTATGTATTTCAGTAATTCCATTGTTCCAAAAGAGTAGTGATGAAGATGCCTTTGATAGAGCGATTGCTTCATCGATTCTCATTGCGTCAGTTATTGTTGTGCTATTTGTTTTTGGAGCATTTATCTACAGTGTATAACAAAAAAGACGCTCTACTGTGAGAACGCCCCTTGTACAAAGATTTTAAAACATATTCATTATATCACAAGGGGAGCGTGCAAATAGTGGAATTATTAAAAGGGGATAATAAGAAAGCAACGATTGCAAACGTACAGAATTTCTTTTTAGACGAAGATAAGTACCCAACCATTCGACGTAGATCGGGGGATTGGGGCATTAAATCGCCACAGAATGATATTACAGGTATTCGCGGGTCAAGACGTGGCAATGGTTCAGAAAAAAGCATGATTGAATATGCTGAATACACGTTGGCAAAACGAGCGGTTGACTATGCGATTGCAGGATGCAGCAGTAGTTACCGGCACCCTAGCCAACAGATTATCAAGTATAGATATATTCAAGGTTTATCTCTTTCAGTAATTAAAGAGAGGATTAATAAATTCGGCAATTCTACTTACTATCGGGCTGATGATTATGCTTGCTTGGAATTTGCAGATTGTTTGGAAGCGGTATGTGAACGTCTTAATGTTGATTCTGATATTATTCCTGACTTGCGAGCAAAAAACAGGAAGAAAACGGGACAAAAAGGGGATGAAAAGAGGACAAAAACGGGAATACAACGGGAGATATAACGTTATATTATGTTATCGTCGCAAAGTTAGTTAATAAAACTTTGCACGCTCCGTTTAAATATGTGCCTAAGCAAGCCTTTAACTGCTATACGTGTTTCCAATGTTTAACGATGCTCACTCGCAACGGGATCTCTTGTTAAACGTAGGAAGCGTGGAATCCGGTAATCAAGCCGACGCAATGGTGGCAGATGACCATAATCCACGTAGGGAAGCTGCTTATGGAAACAGCAACATTCCCAGTAAATAGCTATTTATGTTTAAGACTGGCACTTACTCCTTATTAATAATTACAATGCGATGTAGAAGAGTGTTTTAGACAGTGTATTCGATTTCTCAAAATAAAAATATTCTAATTGAGTGTCAGTCTTTTATGCCGAGGTCCAAGGTGGGCACACAGCCGGTCTCGTGTGGCAAAAGTGCGGTTCAAATCCGTCTCTCGGCTTTATCACGGCAATAAAAACTTAAATAAGGAAGTGAACCCCCCTCTTTATTTTAACGCCACACCGTGATAAAAGAGCCTGCTTATCTTTATGAGCGATAGATACTCTACGGAGCCTATTACGGGATAAGCACTCTATATGCTGATGTCACTTAATGGTAAGGCACCACAGTTGTTTCCGTTTCGACATGGAGAAGGCGGTTCGATTCCGTCCATCAGCATTCAAGGCAAACCTACTTTTTAACAACAATCAACGAAAGGAGGAAGCACCTACTTACTAGATGTTTTCTTCCATTAGCCTTGATTGTCCGCAATGACGTTAAACTAGATATACATCACCCAAGTCTAGTCAAACGACTGGGCTTTTTTATTATCGTTGAAAAAGGCTTTCGATTTTGGTAAGATTAATTTAGTAAAACTGACGGTGGTGCATGAAAATCGAGCTGAGATATAGAACGCAAAAGTTGAAAAAATTATGTACCGATAATTTTAAAAAAGCTAGAAAAACTTGGGGAGCTGAGATAGCTGAAGCGCTATATGCTCTAATTGATTTACTAGGAGCATCTAGTAACCTGCAAGATGTTAATGCTATGCAAATTTATAATTTGCATAGTTTAGAAGGTAACAGAGCGGGCGAATATGCATTAGATATAAAAGGTCGATCTAACAGTTATCGTTTAATTTTCATTCCGTTAAATAATGAAGTAACCAAAGAAAATTTGGTGATGTTTTATAAGAGTATCAGTATTATAAGGATTGAGGAGGTTTCGAAACACTATGAATAAAATTAGTAATGATTCGTTGGCTGCTTTTCATCCGGGCTTCTATATAAAGAAATACTTAGATGCTCAAGGGATGAAACAAAGTGAACTAGCGAATAGACTAAATGTTAGTGAAAAGGTTGTAAGCAATTTAGTAAATGGCAAAATTAATTTAACTGATGATATGGCAGAAGGCTTAGCTTTGGTGTTCGGAACATCAGTCGGCCTGTGGTTGAATCTTAATAAAATATACTTTGATAAGAAACGCAAAATTGAAGAAAATAAAAAAATCAAAGAGGATGAAAAAATTTTGAAGCAAATGGATTACTCTTTTTGGAGTAATCATGGCTTTGTAAAGAAAACACGAAAGGCAGGAGAAAAGGTTAAAGAACTAAGAAGATTTTTCCAAATTTCTTCGCTTAATACCTTGAAAAGTCCAGATTTTCTTGTCCAGTATAAGACGGCGGTAGCTGATGTTCAGGAGAAAAATATTATTAATTCTAATGCTTGGGTTCAAACAGCTCTAAATTTGGCAAACAAAATTGAAGTCAATGAATTAAATCTTGACTATTTAAGAAACAGTTTGGATGAAATCCGCGGGATGACTTCTGAAGATCCAGAAAGATTTATGCCTAAGTTGAATGATATTTTCAAAAAATCTGGAGTGGCTTTTGTCATTGTTCCTAATTTAAAAAACTGTGGAATAAACGGTGCCGTTAAATGGTTGGGGAAGCAAAAGGTGCTGCTTGCCATAAATGACAGAAGAAAGTATTCTGATGTTTTTTGGTTTGCTCTTTTTCATGAAATAAAACATGTTTTTCAAAGAAAAATTGGTCACACGATTGTATCTGCAGATGATAATATTGGAATAACAAGCGTTTTAGATTTAAATAAGCTTGAGGAAGAAGCTGATTCTTTTGCAAGAGATTTTCTAATTAGTCCTAGTGATTACAATTCGTTTGTGAATAACAGTGACTATTCTTATAGTGCCGTTGTTAGTTTTTCAAAACAAATAGGAATTCAACCAGGTATTCTTGTTGGAAGATTACAACGTGATAATCTTATTAGATATAATCAATTAAATGGCTTAAAAATTAAATACAAGATTATAATAAACACTAAGTCAGCTTAACGGCTGGCTTTTTTATTTGGAGATAATTATATGGACTGGATTTCATATGTATTTACGGCTTTATTGGCAGTTAACTTGGGCGTAGAAATTTATTTGATTGTAAAGAAACACAAGGAAGATAAGGCGAAGTACCGTTTCGTTGTCTGCAAACAGGATGGTAAAAATTTGATCCCAATTGATAGCTTTGATTGCGCATCAGATGCGCACCAGCATTATGTCTATCGGGCTGACACAATGGTTGTCCGTATTGCGGCATACGAGTTGGACTACTACTATAAGGAGCTCAAGCATGCGGTGGACTAAGAATTGGGGTACTGTGAGTAGCGGTGCCGAATTACATATGTTAGCTCACGCTGAACGAACGAGAAAACGATTAGCAAAGAAAAAGTGGGACGATAAGAACAAGGATAAGAATCGGATATATCGTTATCGTTCATATGCTCGTAAGTTTATTCGTGATTTAGCTACTGATGACGACTTGAAAGAATTAGACGAACTAATACATAAAAGATTAAATGATTAAGGCGATAGCAATAGCTACCGTCTTTTATTTTGCGATGAGAAAGGTGGTGTGGTGATATGCCATGAGTAAGATGGAAGAAGCTAAGGCGGATTACTTAGCTGGAATGAAATATAAGGACATTGCCAAGAAGTATGGCGTTGCGCTTAGTACAGTTAAGTCGTGGAAGACTAGAAATAAGTGGCAACGAAATAATGCAACCAAGAAGAAAAGTATGCATACAAAAGTAAAAAGTACGCGTACAAAACAAGAAAAGGTTGCACCGTCGTTACCACCTCCAGAATTGCCAGATAGTAATGAACTTAATGATAAGCAAAAAGCCTTTTGTCTGTACTATTTACAGCGATACAATGCGACTTGGGCTTATCAGAAAGCTTATGGTGGAAGTTATGAAAATGCTCTTGCACACGGCTCGAGAATGGTAGGAAATGGTAGGATAAAATCTTACCTTACCAAATTAAAGAAACAGCAATCGCAAGAACTATACGCGACCGCCAATGACATCTTGCTACGTTACTTAAATCAAGCGACTAGCAACGTTACTGATGTTCTATCGTTTAGAACAGAAAAGCATTTGGCCTATTATAAGGTACGCGATAAAAATGGACCTTATGAAGATGGTGGGGGTAATTTCCGCTATGTGCCGAAGATTGACCCTGAAACAGGCGAACAGGCTTATTACTATACGAATATTGTTGAATTAAAAGATAGTAGCAAGATTGATGCATCGAACATTAAGAGTATTCGAATTGATAAAGGTGAGCCTGTGGTTGAAATGGAAGATCGTCAGAAGGCAATGCAGATCTTACTTGATCGCTTGCCTGAGCCAGAAGTTAACGATGAAAGCACCAACTCATTACTTGCAGCACTTAGCAATGGTATGAAGAAGATATGGAGTGATAAAGATGGGGATAAAGACAGTTAGATTTAAGTTTACCCCGTTTAGTCGGAAACAGCTTCAAGTGCTTAGCTGGTGGGCTAATGATGAATTAAAGGGTTATGAAGCTATTATCTGTGATGGTTCAGTTCGTGCAGGTAAAACCGTTGTGATGTCGCTTTCTTATGTGCTGTGGTCAATGACCCAATTCAATGGTCAGCAGTTTGGAATGGCTGGTAAAACGATTGGTTCATTTAGGCGTAACGTGCTAAGACCATTAAGAAGTATGTTGGAAAGTGAAGGGTATGTTATTCACGATTCACGTTCGGATAATATGCTGACAATCAGCAAGAATGGTCATACAAATTATTACTTTATCTTTGGTGGTAAAGATGAAGCATCACAGGACCTAGTTCAAGGTATTACTTTGGCTGGGTTCTTTTTCGATGAAGTTGCTTTGATGCCACAGTCATTTGTTAATCAAGCCACAGCTCGTTGTTCGGTAACAGGTTCTAAGATGTGGTTTAACTGTAACCCCGAAGGACCTTACCATTGGTTCAAGCTAGAATGGATTGACAAAATAAAAGATAAGCGAGCATTACGACTCCATTTTATGATGCAGGACAATCCGTCATTGGCACAAGAAACCATTGATCGTTATAACCGAATGTATTCTGGCGTGTTTTATCAACGCTATATTTTAGGCTTGTGGGTAATGTCAGAAGGTGTTATCTATGATAACTTCGATAAGAACAGCATGGTGGTTCACGATCTGCCGGAGCATTTTGAAAAGTATTATGTGTCTTGTGATTACGGTACACAGAACCCAACAGTATTTCTGTTGTGGGGACGCAATCATGGTGTTTGGTACTTAGTTAAAGAATATTACTATTCAGGACGTGTGACTGCTCACCAAAAGACAGATGAGCAGTATTGCCAGGAGCTTAAGAAGTTTCTTGGTAATATTCATGCAAAGATTATCATTGACCCGTCTGCTGCTTCTTTTATTGCTGTGTTGCGGAATAATGGTTTCCGAGTACAAAAAGCAAAAAATGATGTTGTGGATGGTATTCGCGTTACCCAAACGGCGATGAACGAAGGCAAGATACTATTTAGCAATCAATGTTCTAATTTATTTAAAGAATTATCCAGCTATGTATGGGATGAAAAAGCAGCTGAACGTGGTGAAGATAAACCGGTGAAAGAACATGATCATGCTTGCGATGCTATGCGTTATTTCGTTTACATGGTTATCCATAAAGGCTTCACTGCAAAGATTACTAAGCGTCCACATGTTCGTGGGTTATAGAAAGAAGGTGTTTATGTGGCTGTTGCAATTGATAGAGAATTACTTGGGGATGTTAACAAGCCAAAACTTGAAGCGATTAACTATGCAATTCGTAAGTTGAAAGAACGACAAGGCAGGTTGGATAAACTTGCTGATTATTACAACGGAAATCAAGAAGTTAATAACCATCGCTTTGAGAACGCTAAAGTTAAAGCTTCTAACGTTATGATTAACCATGCTAAGTACATCACTGATATGAATGTTGGCTTTATGACTGGTAATCCGGTTAAATATACCGCCAAGAAAGGTAAGAATATTGATGATGTGTTAGAAGCTCTAGAAAAGATTGATATTCATAAGCACGACATTGAACTTGAAAAAGACTTATCTGTGTTTGGGTATGGCTATGAATTGCTTTATCTTAAAACAATTGATCCAACTATTAGCATTGATGAGCTTGGCAATGAAAAGATTACTCCTAACACTGAATTACGAGTAGAAGCCGTTGATCCACGTGCCGCAATTGTTGTTACTGATGATACGGTTGAACATGAGCCTTTGTTTGGAGTATTTGTTCAAGAAAAGAAAAATTTGAGCGGACAGAATGATGGTTACAGCGTCACAGTCTATATGCCTAAACGTATAGTTGAATACAGAACTGAAATGTCGCTGGAGTTATCCGATAATGACCCGATCGTTTATGATGGTGAAAATTTATTCAATGCAGTTCCGTTGATTGAGTATCGAAACAACGAAGAGCGACAGGGTGACTTTGAACAACTCATCTCATTAATTGATGCTTATAACCTCCTTCAAACTGATCGAATTTCTGATAAAGAAGCCTTTGTCGATGCAATCCTTGTTACATTCGGTTTCAGCTTAGAGGAGGATGAAGATAGCATTGAAGCGTTGAAGAATGGTGTTATCAATGCCCCTTCTCGTGACGATGGGGCTGATGTTGAATGGTTAACTAAGACTTTCGATGAAACACAGGTTAACTTGCTTAGCCAATCAATTGAAAACGATATTCATAAGATCTCATACGTTCCGAACATGAACGATGAAAAATTCATGGGGAATGTATCTGGTGAAGCAATGAAATTTAAGCTGTTTGGGCTTGAAAATCTTATCTCAATTAAGAAACGTTACTTCTTCGATGGCTTGCATCGGCGATTAAAACTGATCCAAACTATTGTTAATATTAAAGGCGGTAATTCAGATGTTGATGGTTGTGATATCTCGTTGACGCCTAATATTCCGGTTAACTTGTCTGATGTAGTTAATAACATTAAGAATGCTGACGGTATTCTTCCTCGCAAGATTACTTATAGTTGGCTTCCGCAAGTTGGAGATGTTCAAGAAGTTATTGATGAAATGGCTCAACAAGACGCTGATAACATCAAAAAGAACCAGCAAGCGTTACAGAGACAAGATCCAGACCGTTTAGAATTAGAGGATAGCCAAGATGATTCGAGTGAAATTCAAAAAGGAGCAGAACAAGACGATAATCAAAGCAAGCGGACACGCTGAGTATAGTGTAAAAGGCTCTGATATCGTCTGTGCTTCGTTTTCTACCTTGCTAACCCATACGGTTAATAATTGTACTAACGTGGCTGTAAATGATGAGAATGGAACTCTGACAGCTGTATTCGCAAATAGTGAACGCATTGAAAATAAAACTTTGCTAAATGCGTTTGAGAATACAGTTAATCAGCTTGTGGAGCAATATGGTCAATACATCACTGTTTTGTAGGTGAAAGCCTATGAAAGTTGATAAAAACAATTTCAACTATTGGCAATTGCGAGACTTGCAAGATGAACAAAAGAACCAGGATGAAGCAACCAAACGCCTAAAAGTTATTAACGCTGCGTATCAGAAAGCACAAGCATATTTAAGCGACGAGGTCCAAAAGATTTATCGTCGCTATTTTTATGCTGACATTACTGCTAATGAAGTTGCGAAGATCATGTCTTCACATATCTCACCATCTGAGTTGGTAACCTTACAAGCGTTAGCAAGCAATATTGTCGATAAAGAAAGTAAGAAGGCAGTTGATGATTATTTAAATCAACTCGCCGCTAAGATCAGAATTACTCGACTAGAAGAGTTGCAAGTTAAAGCATATATTGCTGCTAAAAATGCTGGAGACGTTGAGTTAGATCAGAATATTAAATTGCATACTGATGTGATGAAAAGAACCTGGGCCGAAGTTGAAAAGCAAGGAGCAATATATGATAAAGCAAAAGATTACAAGCTCCCTAATAAAACAAAACCAGCCTTAGAATCCAAAGAAAACAAAATCGTTATCAAGAACCCTAAGACTGATAAGAAGATTGCAACGGTATCGATGGAACAAGACGTACCGAAGTCGAAAATCACTGAGCTACCTAATCGTTATGTGGAGGCAGCATTAAATTCCAGATGGGAAGGCAAAAACTTTTCATCACGTATTTGGGATAACACTGATAAGCTTGCTGAACGCTTGCAAGAATTGTTTACGGCTAAAGAGTTAAGTGGAATGTCTGAACGAGAAATGATTAAGCAAATTGAAGTAGAATTTAATACAAGTCGTTTCAATGCTAGTCGATTAATCAGAACCGAAGTTAATTATTTTTACTCAAAGATAAAGCTTGATAGCTGGAAGAAACGGGGAGTTAAGCAATATCAGTTAATTGCTGTTCTTGATAGTCGAACCAGTAAGATATGTCGAGCAATTAATAATAAAATTTTTAACGTATCTGATGCAGTTATTGGTAAGAATGTGCCACCTTTGCATCCGTTTTGTCGAACTGTGCCTGTAATCTATCTAGGTAACAATAAATCTTGACCTAAGCACGTCATGAAACTACTTCAATAATTGAATACGTGTGTGGGCTTGAAGACACACTTTTAGAAGTCACTGTGTAGAAATATGGAGTGGCTTTTTTCGTGCAGTCATAAATTCAAGTGTGCATGGGTAGAAAGGATTATATCTATGGAAAAAGTAAAGTTTTATAGCAATTTGCTAAAGCTGAACTTACAGCGGTTTGCAGATGAAGGACAAGATGGAGAAGGAGGTGCTGATACAGGAAACGAAGCAACGGATACTAATGATGATTCTGATACGCAAAATAAGCCTTTCATGACGTTCCAGACCCAGTCAGAATTGGATTCTTATTTTGATAAGAAGTTAGACAAGGCATTAGGGACTGCTAAGGCTAACTGGGAAAAGGAACAAAGCGATAAGGCAAAGAAAGCTAAGGATCGCAAGAACATGACCGAAGAAGAACGACGTGAGGATGACTTCAAGCAACGGGAAGAAGCTTTATCTGCTCGTGAAGCTGATGTTACTAAGCGTGAGAATCGGAGTAAGCTTGCTTCTCGTTTAGTTGATGACGGTTTGCCTACTGGGTTAGTTGATGTTTTTGATGATGTTCTAGCTAATGAAGACAATATGAACGAAACATATGAACGGGTAAGCGAAGTATTTCGTAGCGCCGTTCATGATGCCGTTGAAACTCGATTAGCACAAGGCTCACGAACGCCTAAGAGTACGGATGATGATTTGACTCATAAATCGGCCGGTGAGCTTTATGCCGAAAAGGCTAATAGTGCTAATAAATCTGAAAGTGATTTTTGGAAATAAGAAAGGAGAATGACAATTAATGTACACACGATTTCAAGATGGTAAGCAATTAAACTTCCTTGCTTCTGAGAAGTTCACTGCTTTCCCTGAAACAATTAACAAGGACAATTACAATGTCCAAACTGATGACTTAGGACGCAAGTATGTACCTGCTGGGACAGTATACCCAACGAATGATGCAAAGGCGGTTGGAATTACTGTTAACGATGTATATGTATCAGAAGACGGTTCTAATCAAATGGTAGCTGTCATGCGTGAAGGTTGGGTATTGAGTCAACGATTAACCCCAACTCCATCCGCAGATGCAATTAAAGCAATGACAGCAATTCACTTTAAGGATTTAGACACGACTGCTGATGCTACCCCAGCAGATCCAAAAGCGTAGTGAGGAGGAGATAATAGATGAATAAGCAAACACTTAAGCTAGATTTACAACGTTTTGCCACACCAATTCTTGATATGTTCGATCAGAATACGGTGCTTGATTATACTCGTAATCGTCAATATCCAGATATGTTAGGTGATACTTTATTTCCAGCAACTAAAGTTCCAACACTCGAAGTTGATATCTTAAAAGCTGGTAGTCGTGTCCCAACAATTGCTAGCTACTCAGCATTTGATGCCGAAGCTGAAATTGGTAGTCGTGAAGCAAGTAAGATGACTGCTGAATTAGCATACGTAAAGCGCAAGATGCAAATTACCGAAGAAATGCTAATCAAGTTACGTTATCCACGTAATAATGCCGAAGCTAACTACTTAAAGCAATATGTATTCAATGATATTGATGCAATGGTTCAAGCGGTTAAGGCACGTGGTGAAAAGATGACAATGGAAATGTTTGCCACTGGTAAGATTACTGATAAGGACAACGGTATTTCCATTGATTATCAAGTTCCAAAAGAGCATCAAACTGCATTAGCAAGTAATACTACTTGGGATAGCGGTAGTGCTTCAATCATTGAAAACTTACAAGATTGGTCTGATAAGCTCGACATTACCCCAACGCGTGCATTGACCTCTAAGAAGGTATTACGGACATTAATGCGTAGTACTGAAATCAAGGAAGCAATCTTTGGTAAAGATACCGGTCGGGTTGTGGGTCAAGCTGACTTAGATCAGTTTATGGTTGCACAGGGCCTTCCAGTTATCCGTGCATATGCTGGTAAGTATCGTGAGGAAGACGCTAAGGGTAAAGTTAAAACACAAACATACTTCCCAGAAGATCGGATCGTTCTCTTTAATGATGAAGTGCCAGGTGAAAAGATCTATGGCCCAACTCCAGAAGAAAACCGTTTGATCTCAACTAATGCGCAAGTATCAGAAGTTGGTAATATTATGGCTAAGATTTATGAATCCGGGGAAGACCCAATCGGAACTTGGGTATTAGCAGCGGCAACCATGCTTCCATCATTTGCTAGTGCTGATAATGTATTCCAAGCTAAAGTACTTTAATTAATTGGAGGTGCTGAATGTGGATCAAGTGGCCGAAATGGTTCCATCCGTGAGTGCTCGCTTAAAAGTTACGGATGATGAATTGATTAAGGAGCTAGTAGAAGAAGCAAATGCTCAGGTGCTAGATTATACGGGTCAAAAAGAATTAGTTGGTAACATGAGTGTATATGTTAAAAAGTTGGCAGTCATTAACTACAACCGACTAGGACTTGAAGGCGAAACACAACGTTCGGAAGGTGGAGTAACTAATTATCTCGAGACTGGTATTCCAAAAGATATTCGGCAAGGCTTGAATCATTATCGGATTGCAAAGGTGACAAAGCTATGCGATTAAAAGAGAGTGATTTAACGACTGTGTATCTAAAAGAACCAATGAATACTCAAGATGATGAAGGCTATAGCATTTCTGGCTGGGGCGATCCACAACCAATTAGGATGAATGTTCAATCAGCTGGTGGTGCGGTCAATGCTCAGATCTATGGATTAAATATATCAAAACATGTAAGTATCAAGGAGATTTGCTTTCAGAAGGGCACGGCGAAGGCTTTGGCATTTGCCTAAAAGTTCCGAGTTCTAGTGATCCTGATTATAAGATTACGGCTATTCAAGAGTTTTCTACTCATAAAAACGTTACTTTGGAACGTATCAAGAGGGATGAGCAAAATGATTGAATGTGAGATTGTGAGGCTCAATGAGTTAAAAACTAAGCTACGAAAACTTCCTCAAGTTGTAGCGGATGCAACTGTTAACGGCCAAGAGACAGCAATTGAACAAGCCGAAGCCTATGCGGTCCAAGAGTTGCAATCTAGTATCAAATATTCTACTGGTGAGCTTGCCCGTAGCTTTAAGCATGAAGTAAAAGTCGATGGGGATGAAATAGTTGGTCGTTGGTGGAATTCGTCAATGATTGCTATTTTCCGTGAGTTTGGTACTGGTAAGGTTGGTGAACAATCTAGCAAGCAGCTTCCACCTAATGTGGCAATTGTTTATCGCCAAACTCCCTGGTACATTCCAGCTGAGGAAGTTGATATTGACCTTACTAAGATTTATGGAATTCCAAAGGTTAAAATTAAAGGGAAGTACTTTTATCGAACTAGTGGACAACCAGCAAGGCAATTTATGACACCTGCTGCTAACAGAATAGCTAAGGAAGCACCTGGAATTATAAAGAAATCAGTTGACCAAGAGCTTCGTGATAAATTAGGTGGTTAAATGGAAATCTACAATGTTAAAGCACTGGTATATAAGACGTTGAAGTCTATTCCAGAATTAAAGATCGTCTCGCCATCTTATCCTGATAAATTTACCGTATTTCCTATTGCTATTTATAAAACCTCCCAAACTTCTTTTATTCGTAATAATTGGCAAGAAGAAACTGACACTGAATGGCAGATAACAATTGATTTGTATAACGATAAAGGATCGCTAACCAAGATAAAAAATGAGCTCATTGCTAAGTTTTCAGCAATGGGCTTTTCTAATAGCGTTGGTGACCAAGATCTAAATGGAATAACACGAGTAGTCCTTGTTTTTACAGGGGTTGTCGATAATACCAGTAAACGTGTATATCAGAAAGGATGAAATAAATGAAGAACGTAAAATTTTATGGCGACTTATTGAAGCTAGACTTACAACGATTTGCAGTTGATAGTACTGATGGTTTAGTTGGTACTGGGACCAAGCTTGAACGGTCAGAAGATGGATCAACGTGGGAAGAAATTGCAGATATCAAGACTATTCCTGAACTAGGTGGTGACACTGAAAAGGTTGATGTCACTACTTTGGCAGATGACCGGCGGAAGCAAGTTGAAGGAATCCAAAACGCCTCTAACGTTCAGTTCCAAGCTGTATATAAGGGTGCTAGTTTTGCTAAGGCCCTAAAACAAGCCGGTGACCGGAAACAATACCAATGGAAAGTTACTTACCCAGACGGTATGACTGCTACAATGCGTGGTTCATACAACATCAAGTTTGCAGCGGTTGCAGTTAACGGGGCATTAGGTTACACAATTACTATTACTGTATCTGATGGTCCACACTTCACTGCTGCACCAGGTAGTGATACACCAAAAGGCTAGTTTATTAATAAACGTGGGTTCGATTCCCACGTTTATCTTTAGTGACAAATAAAAATTAAAGGAGAATTTATTCATATGACAACTACTGTTAAGAAAGCAACAAAGACAATGCAATTAGGTGATTTGGAACTTGACTTAAAGCTTGGTGGTCGTGAGGTTTTCAAGATTGAACGGCGACTTGGTAAGTCGATGTTGTCCTTATTTATGGACTCTCAAGGTGGAAACAAGCTACCTCCAGTTAATGAAATTCTGATTGTCTTACAAGGCGCTAATCAAAATCATGGTGTAACTGATAAACGAGTATTGAACGCCTTTGAAAAGTACTTAGATGATGGTAATACCACGATGGATCTCTTTAATGCCTTAATGGAACTATTTGAAGCATCCGGTTTTTTCGGCAAAAAGAAGAAGTCATCGAAGACCAATTCGGAATCGGACGAAGTGACATTAGATCCAGTGGAAGCGACCCAAGATCAGTTGCTGTAAACGAAAAAAATTACGATACAGTATCAGATTTATTCAAAGATCTTTACCCAATCGCTGTTGAATCAGGGATAGACGCTGATCATTTCTGGGATCTAGACTTTGCGGAAATCATGACGCAAATTGCCGCTAACAGGAAGCGAGAGTTAAATGATTTGCGTGCAAAAGCATATATGGACCACCATTTAAGTGAGTTAGTAGCATTTGCGATTAATGATCCTGCTAAGATGCCTAAGTTAGAAGAAGCCTATCCGTTTGTTAAAGATAATCTGAACCAGATAGAGCAACCATCTGAAAAAGAACCCGATTGGAAGAGAGATCAAGCTATTCTTATGCAACAAGCTCAACGAATTAGACAATTTAATAAAGACAAAGGAGGAGGTGAATAGTAATGGACTTGGAAGAACTTGAGTTAAGATTTAGAGCTAATTATGGGGATGTGCTCCAGAAAATGGATGAGTTGACTAGTCTCATCGGTCAAAAAACTAACGATATGCAAGTCAAAATCCAAAGCAACTTGGACCGTATTCAGCAGAACATGAACGACAATGCTTCTAAAGCAAATGAGAAAGCCAAAGAAGAAGTTCGTCAACGTGAAGAAGCTGAAAACTCTAAGCAAAAATCTATTGAGCGTACAGCTAGCGTTCAAGATGATGCAACTAATAGGATTATCGAAGGAAACAAGGCCCAAGCTGAAAGTTCCAAAGAAGCTGTTAACGAATCAGAAAAAAGCTTGGATAGTTTGACAGCGCGTCTACAAGAAGCATCTAACATGCAACAGCGAATCGCTCAGCAAACTAAGGTAGCTCGTGAAACTGTAGGTGATATTCCTGTTAAACAAGCTCAACAAGAAGTACGTCCTAAAGAAAAGCCTAGACCAAGAATAAAAAACTCAAGCTTCGATGACTACCAAGAAAAAAGAATTCAGAGCTATATGCCTAAAAGGCCGGTTGATTTAGGAATTGATGATGAAATTCAAGCGGAAGTTTCCCGAGCTAAAAAGGAAATTGATGGGCTTGTATCCCACATCAACGAGAAAATGCAACAGGCGCAATCAATGCAACGTAGAATAGCAACATTGATGGCTAGCAGAGATAACCTTGATATGAACAAACAAGGCAGTCAGGTTAGAGCAATGCGACTTGATGACCAGATTGCTAATGCACAAGTCAAGATGGAACGTTATCAGAACCAAGCCAAAGCCCTTGCACAAGAAATGTCGCAAGAGCTTAATACTATTCCAAATTCACTCAAGCGTATTGAACGTGAGATGGATCAAACGGAAGCAAAGATTGAACGGATTAGGCGTACTATTGCGGAAACCAAAGCACAAGATGCTGTTCTTGGTAGATCATCTGGTAATAATAAGGGACTCAAAGAAGCCGAAACAGAGTATAAACGTCTTATAAATCGAAGCAATGAATTAGCTAAGGCTTATAGTTACGTTAGTTCTCGTGGAGATGAGTTACGAAATGCTTCTTCAAGAGTGAACACTACGCTTGCTCAAGAAGGTAACACTGCGTCAAATACAAGTTCACGGCTTAGTCGGTTACGAAATACAATTTCGAACGTCACCTCGTTATTTAGACGCATGGGCGATAGTGGCAGTTCTTCAATGAGAAGAGCTGGTACAAGCGCTTCTTTACTCAGTGAACGATTAAAGGGTGTCAAGATGGCAATGAGCATGTTAGCTAGTCAGTTAATTGTGTTTACGCTACTGTATCAAGGGATTATGATGCTTGCTCAGGGAATGGGTTCAGCATTGATGACTAACCGACAATTTGCAAGTAGCTTTAATGCAATTAAGGTTAATTTGCTGACTGCTTTCTATCCGATTTATAGCTATGTTTTGCCAGCGATTAACGCGCTAATGAATGCCTTGCGTAAAGCGACTGGTTGGATTGCTCAATTTACTTCTGCTTTAACTGGTATGAGCCTTTCTGGTGCTCGTAGTGGGGCCCAAGGACTTTATAACCAAGTTCGTGCGATGAACGATACTTCAAAAGCGGCAAGTAAAGCTAGTGATGCGGTCAAGAAGCAACAACAGGAACAAGCGAAAGCAGTTCAACGTGCTAATCAACAAATTGCCGAAGCTAACCGTCAAGGTGCAGCGGCAGTAGCGGCTGAAAACGAAAAGATTAAAGCTGCTAACGAACAAGCTAAGAAAGCCTTTGAAGATACTAAAAAGGCAAACGAAGACCTCCAAGCTTCTTTGATGGGCTTTGATGAACTTAATGTTCTTGATAATAACAAGAATAACCAAGATAATGGCACCTTTGAAGCTCAACCACTAGAGAAATTTACTCCACAGCAAAAGCAAGATACACCAGTCTTTGATGATCCTGGTATTGATGATGGTGGAGCAGGTGATGAAGGCGATCCAGGCCTTGACTGGAATGTCCCGTTAGAAGCTTCTCAAAATGCAATTGATGCAGCTAATAAGGTTAAAAAGGTTTTAGGTGAAATCTTTGATCCAATGAAAAAAGCTTGGGACGAAAAAGGCCAAGCTGTTGTTGATGCTGCTAAGTATTCATGGAAAGAAATTAAACGTCTATTAGGTGATGTAGGTAATTCATTCTTACATGTCTGGGATAACGGTACCGGGCAAAAAGTAATGGAGAACTTATTGCAACTATTAGCGGATATGCTGAATATTATTGGCGACATTGCGAGGGCATTTGCCGAAGCATGGGAAGAAGGTGGACGAGGGACAAGGTTTATTCAAACAATTTTTGACTCGTTGAATAACATTCTTGTTGCTATCCACCACATAGCTGAATCATTTCGTGAAGCATGGAATACTGGTGATCTTGGTAAAAGGATTTTTGCTAATCTCTTAGATTTGGCTACTAACCTAGTTAAATTTATTGGCGATATTGCTAAAGCCTTTGATGAAGCATGGCAACACGGCAATAACGGTACAAGATTATGGCAAGCTTGGCTTAATGCGCTTAATAATATCCTTAGAATTTTTAAAGATATGGTTGGGTCCATTGATGAAGCGTGGAATCGCTCAAAATTAGGTGTTTCAATCTGGAGCCATCTTATTGAAATTGTAACTGGTGTTGGTAACACAATTGGTAACTTAGCTAGTCAATTTGATAAAGCATGGCAACATGGTGGCGTTGGAACGTCAATCTTTAAGACGCTCTTAGGCATGGTCGATGATATGCTGGGTGCTCTTGGTGACATGGCAACTTATACTGCCAATTGGGCTAAGAAACTTGATTTCACACCATTACTCCAGTCAATTGATAACCTGTTAAAAGCTATTCGCCCAGTAACTAAGGATGTATGGGATGGTCTAGCTTGGGCTTACAAGAATGTTTTGCTTCCATTGGCTGGGTTTACGATCACGAAATTACTACCTGACTTCTTTGATCTATTAGCAGCATCACTTAAAGTCGTACATAGCGTGATTAAAGCAGCCGGTCCAGTATTCGAATGGTTTTTTGATGATTTTCTTAAACCGTTAGCCAAGATTACGGGATTTGCTATTGTCGGAGCATTAAAGCTGTTAACTGGTGCACTTGAATTACTGTCCGATTGGATTGATAAACATCAAACGGCAGTTAAAATAATGACTACCACTTTGCTTACGTTATTTAGCATTAAAGTAGCAGGAAAAACTATTTCTGGCATCAAAGACTTTATCGATACGCTTAAGATATTAACGATGCTTAAGTTTGACAAGTTAAAGGCTGGTGCCAAGTATGCTGACGATCTTTTAGGCACAGTAATTGAGTTTGGTAAACATCCAATAACTAAGATTCAGGAACTTGCCAAAGTTAGTTTTAATAATATTAAAACAGGCTGGAGCAATGCTACAAAGCTATGGGATGAAGTCAACAAGTCATGGCAAAACACCAATCTTGCTAAGACTGACTTTCTTAAATCGGCTAAGTCTTCTATTAAGTCTGGCGAACCAATGAAGCTTGGTCAAAAGCTAGGTATCGGTCTATCAACTGCCATGATTGCTGTAACTTCTGGAATTGATATTTATAAAGGTATCAAAGCTAAGAACAAAGAAACTAAGTTCAAGAGCTTCGGTTCTGGAATTGGTGGTGCCATCGGTGGTGGTATCGGCTTGTTCTTTGGTGGACCACTAGGTGCTGCAATTGGACAACAGATTGGCTCGTTTATCGGTAAATGGGGTGGTACTGGTGCTGCTAAGTTTAGCGATGGTTGGTCTAAGTATGGCAAAGGTAAGAAACCTAAAGACTGGGTTGAAGCGATTGGCTTTAAGTCCCATGAAATCTTAGATAACTTTACTTCATGGGCTAAGTCTGTTGGTAAAGACATCAATACGAATATCACTAAAGGTAAGAAAGATGTTCAAAAAGCTAGTTCAAATCTTGGTAAGTGGACAACCGGATTTATTGATGGCACTAAGAAGACCTTGAAAAAGTGGGCTTCTGGTATCGGAACCAACTTTAATAAAGATGTAGAAAAGAGTAAGAAGCTTGCAATTGCTGGTAGCAATAAGCTTAAATCTTGGACTACTGGATTCGTTGCTGATGCCAAGAAAGATATTAAATCTTGGGCACAGAAGATTGGTTCAAATATCAATACGGATGTAGAAAAGGGCAAGAAATTTGCCAAAAAAGCTGGTACTAAGATTAAAGACTGGACTACTGATTTCATTGGTGATGCTAAGAAAAAGGTCCATAGTTGGTCATCACAAATCGGCTCTAATATCAACAATAGTGTTGAAAACGGCCAAGCAATGGCTAAAAATGCTGGCGATAAACTTAAATCTTGGACAACAGATTTTAGAGAATCTGCTAGTGGCTTAGTAAGACAATGGGCTGAAAGATTAGGAGAACATATTAATAATGGATCCGAATCATCACGGTCTGGAGCTACTAATGCTGGTAATAAGCTTTCTCAATGGACACGTAGTTTCTTTGGCGGTGCTAATCAAAGCATCTCTAGTTGGGCTAGTGGCTTAGGTGGTCACGTCAATAATGGAATTGGCGGTGCTTATAATGCTGCTAGAAATGCTGGGGAGCGACTTGGAAGTTGGGTATCTAATTTCAGAGATAATACTTCAAGAACGCTTGGTTCATGGGCAGGTAGTCTTGGTAGTACCATCGGTGGCGGTATTACTAGTGGACTTCATAATATTAGTAGTGCTGTTGGTAAAGTTGTTGATGCTATTGTTAGACCTGTTCAAAAAGCAACCGATAAAATTCGTGAAGGGATTAACTGGGTATTAGGGAAGCTTGGCGGTGGTTCTGTTGGTTGGGGTTACTTTAACTGGAACGCCTACAAAACAGGGACACAAAATCACCCAGGTGGATTAGCATTAGTTAATGACCAAGACGGTGATATTTACCGAGAAAGTTATGAACTCCCTAATGGTGAGCAAGGACTATTCCCTGCTAAACGTAATTTCTTAACTTATCTGCCGGCTGGTACTAAGGTCAAGACTGCAACTGATACCGCTAACGAATTAGCAAACATGGTTCCTAAATATGCTGGTGGGATTGGTAGCTTTAATTTTGACTTTAGTGGAATTAGTCGAGCACTTAGCAGTTTAAACTTTGGCGGTCTTTTTAGCGGTATTGGTGGATTCTTTGATGCTGCAATGGATGAACTGGAAAATGTTACAGATGACATTGCTCATCCTGAAAAACTCGTTAACTATATTGTCGATAAGTTTGTGACCTATGATTGGGGAGCAGGCGAGGTACCGCTAAAACTCGCCAAGGGTGCTGTTAACGAAGAAAAGAAGGGTATGATGAACTGGGCACGAAAAGTTATTGACCAATTCGGTGGTGCAACTCATCAAACCGGACCAGGTGCGGAAGGTTGGCGTAGTGCTGTTAAGAAAGCATTGCGCAAGAACGGCTTACCTGCCAGTGCTGATTATGTAAATGCTTGGGTTCGTCAAATTCAAACAGAATCAGGCGGTAATGAACGTGCTATTGGTGGTAACGATGGTTTAGCTGACGGAAACGCAACTGGTCTTTTACAAACGAAGCCAGGAACGTTCCGTCAATTTGCTTTTCCAGGACACGGCAACATTATGAAAGGGTATGATAACATGCTCGCTGCTATCAACTACGCCAAGCAAACTTATGGAGCACGCGGCATGTTGGCAGTTATTGGTCATGGACACGGTTATGAAGATGGTGGCCTAATTTCTAAGCACGGCTTCTATGAAATTGGTGAAGGTGATAAGCCTGAAATGGTTATCCCACTAATGAACCGTGAACTAGGTATGCAACGGATTAACGAAGCAATTGCATTTATGAATCGAAACTTTGGTGGAGGATTACAACTTCCAACAGCTCTCTCAAATAATGCGATTACTCCACATTCTATGTATGCTGAATCTTCAGTAAGCAATGATGCAACAATGCAAACTGGCGGATTCAAAGAAATGAGTACCAACCTAGTAAATGCCATTGTTCAAGCATTACAAATGCAAAACACCACTAATAGTAGTAACCAACCAGTTGATTTACACTTAACCGTTAAGATTGGTGACGAGTCATTTGGTGAACATGCTATCAAAGGAATTAATGCGGTAAATCAAAAGAATGGTCGAAATATGTTAAATATCTAAGGAGGAGATGGATGGTTGTATTCTCTAAAAATTTCTGGGACAGTGGTTAATCCGGCCCCACAAACAATGCAAGTTGCTATTCAAGATATTGATGCAAAGGCGACCCGTGATGCGCAAGGTCTTTTACATCGTGATCGAGTAGCAACTAAAAGAAAAATAACATTAACTTTTGGTGCTTTAACAGTAGCCGAATGTTCAAAGATTTTGGATTCTGTTAAGGCCGAATTTTTTAGTGTTGAATATTTAGATCCAGTAGACGGGCAAGTTCGATCAGGGACGTTTTATGTTGGCGATCGGACAGCGCCCGTTTATTCATTTGTAGGATCATTACCGGTTTGGAAAGGTTTATCTTTTGATCTGATTGAGCAATAAGGAGGTGATTAATTAGTGTTAACACAATCAAAAGAAGTTCAAAATGCTTGGCGAGCTTCACAGCGAACTTTGGATATTAAAGTTACGATTGATGGTAAAACATATGGTGCAACTGATATTAATAGTTTGAAGTATGATTCCGGAGCTTACAATGGTGATACGTTTGCAATTGGGTCTACGTATTCAAATACAGTTCAGATTGAATTCTCTCACCTTATTGAGGGATTGAAGCTGGGAATGGAAGTTCGTCCTAGCATTGGAATAAAAACGTCTAGTGGTTATGTTTATGAACCGTTGGGCGTTTTTATTATCTCCAGTGAAATCAAGATGGACCGAAATAATAATCTTACGACTGTTAGTGCTAGTGATCGTTTCTGTGGCTTAGAGGGAGCTTATGTATCTAAATTAACGTACCCAGCTAAAGTATTAGATGTCATTTCGGAGATTTGTGCACAATCAGGTGTTAAGGCTAATACTGATGATTTAGCACGTCTTCCGCACCAAGCAGATTTGCCAGCTCCAATCACTGGTCAAAGCTACCGTAAAGCACTTGGCTGGATTGCTCAATTGTATGTTGGTTATGCTCTGTTTGATCGACAAGGATTGTTTACTATTCGGACAATTTCTGAACCAAACTATGAATTAGATCCTAGTCAATATGAACAAGCAGGACTAACGAAGAATGAAGCTGCCTATAAGATTAATGGTATTCAATGCCAAGTCACTCTTACTACTAAAACTCGTGATGGTGAGAGTACAGAAGAAACCAAGAATTATCAAGCTGGAGATGCTACTGGTTCTCAGATTAAACTCGAAAATAATATCATGACACCACAGCGGCTCAATGATATTTGGGAGCAATTGAAAGACATAACTTTTTACCCGTTCAGTCTGAATTGGTTTGGTAATCCTGCTGTTGAAGCGGGGGATTGGCTACGACTAGAAGATAAACAGGGAAATTCTTTTGTTGTTCCAAACAGTAGTTACACACTTGATTTTAATGGTGGGCTTTCTGCAACTTCAAAAGCTGATCAGACAACTTCTTCTGATCAAATGGTTCCTTGGCAAGGTAGTGTTGCTCAAACAATTAAGGAATTACAACTTAGAAGATTACCAGACGGGACAGTTGTATTTCCACCAAGTGTAACTGCGCCACCAACTAATGCTAAGTTTAATGACGTGTGGTTTAAGAAAAATGGTAATTCAACCGAACTTTGGATATTTGAAAAGCAGGATGATGGGTCCGGTAAATGGATTCGTAAAGATTTATCTGATGACGAGATAAAGAAAAAGGTTGCGGACGCTCAACAAGGGCTTAACCAAGTAAAAGCAGATATCATCAACAACAAGCAAAAAGCTGATACGGACATTGAGAACCTTAATAAGTCAATTAAGGATAATAAAAAATTTGCCGATGAAAGTTTAAAAAAGCTAAACGATTCGGTAACTAATCTGCAAGGTCAGTATGATAACAATGTTGTTCCTAACTTGAATAAGGTAATGGCTGATGCGTCTGACGCTTTACAGAAATATATAACTGCTCAAAATTCAATTGCTGATTTAACCAAGCAGGCACAGAAGCAAGGTAAAGATATTGCAGACGTGACCAACACGGTTAAAGGTTTGGATATCAATTACGCCAATTTGGCAGGAGATGTTAATTCCACCAAAGTTGACGTAAAAGGTCTACAAACCACTATTGGGACAGCTAACGGTGATATTGCACAGTTAAAGCTTGATGCACAGAACCTACAAACGATGTTGGCTGGTAAAGTTGATAATACTGCCTACACGAATTTTGTTAATCTGACTAATCAAGCTTTGAATGCTCGGTTAACTGCTAGTGATTTAAGTGGTTACGCTAAAACTGTAGATGTGCAAGCTACGGCTAATGGATTACGTGTTGATTTAAATAGCGTTACTGATCGAATGAATAATTTGAAAGTTGGTGGTCGGAATCTAATTCCTAATAGTGGGACTGATATTGTTATTGAGTCAAAGACAACTGACCCATATCCTGCGTGGGACAATAAAGCAGTTTATTGGGATTTGACTCCTGGTGAAACATATACTTTTTCTGCTTCGGCTACAAATACCAATGGGGTCAAAGAAGCCTCGATACGGATTTGGAACTCAGCTGTTAATAAAGAAGCACCTGGTAATTTAGTTTTTCCAGCAGATGGTCGACGACACTCAACAACATTTACGATTCCTAAAGATGGAGTGAGCTATAGTGTTTGGTTGTACGCCGGACATATGGGCAAGCTTGAAGGTAAGAATTTCGCTACAACTTACCATCATCCAATGCTCCAAATTGGAAATGCTGGAACAGAGTGGAGTCCTAACCCACAAGATATCCAAAATGACTTGTCGCAATTATCAGCTCGAATTACTACGACTAGTCAGCAATTTAGTAGCTATTACACTAAGTCGGAAACCGATAATAAAACCA
>OKSF01000492.1_pt1 | contig 37326 bp, 22 predicted proteins | sample 1606061 | NCBI WGS metagenome assembly OKSF01 (sample SAMEA3541567, study PRJEB24748) | human gut metagenome | biome: human gut; feature: human-associated habitat; material: faeces | place: China | collected 2012
CGTTGGGATTATATTGTTTGAGTACCTCCACATGCCAAGGCGATACGGTCGTGACACAATCCGCTACCTCCAAAGCGTTATTTCGCTTTCTAAGTAACCGTTTGCGAAATCGCTTTGTGATGAATGCGTCTAACCATGAAAATGTATGGAATTTATGCGATATATATTCGTTGGAGGCGTATTGCTCGATAATATCTCGTAAATCCACGACGAAAGGGAGGTTGGTATGGATCGCTAACGTCTTGGCGGCGGTTAAAGGAAAGGTGCGGTATGTGCTACACAATATCCCCTTGTATTGGTTGGTCTTTATTAAGGGGATGCATGCGTTGATTATTCTCATGTCTTTATAACCAAACAAGATGTCTAGAAACATGACCCACATCCATTCGATATGCTTTGAGATCTTTCCTGATGCTTTGTAGTAGCGGACGCAATACACGTCCGCATACCCCGTAAGGAATTCGAATGTATTGTCTTCTATGTATTCTGTCACTACGGTAACTTCCCATCCCATGCGTGTCAAATATTTGCATAGATATCCCATTCTGGGGGCGAAAGCGGGTGGGAACATATCACATATGATAAGAAGTTTATTCATGGATTCAATCAGTGTTATAAGAATAGACGAACGACTTCAAACGCTTCCGCATAGGTACATCCCGCTTGGACACCCCGTGCTCTCGCCAATGAATAGATAAAGTCCTTGGATAGATAATCTCTCGCTCCTTGCGATTTATAGGCTTTCAATGATTCTACCTTTGCGTCGATATGGCGCTCTTCCAGCCTTACAAAACATTGTGTATTGAATGTCAGGTTGTTCCAGATTAACTCATAACCTAATATATTCGTGTTTTTGAACGCTCGTAGACCCTCTTGGGCGATCGTCGTATGATCTTGGTGGATGTCGTGCAAGCTAGGGATGAAGACTAGGTCAAAATCGGATACTTTTTTCAGGCGTATTAACTCCTCTAATATCTCTTGTCTTGCGTATCCCAGTTTTCTTACTTCGTAATTGTATATGATTAGGTTTTCCGGTTCTATACCTAAGGTCTGGGTCGCTTGCTTGACCTCTGTCTTCAAGATATCTTTCGGAAAACCCTCGGGAACCGATTGCTGTGCGGTGGAGAAAGCCACATAGGTCACTTTTTTACCATCTTCTATCAGGCGTGAGATAGTTCCCCCCAACCCAAGTTCCCCATCATCCGTATGAGGGGCGAGGACTAAAATATTTTTACAATTAGTAATCATTCTTTCTGATTTATTTGAATACAGGGATTTTATTGTTTTCACTGCTTCGCTAATTCTTTTAATAGCTGGGCGTATAATTTACGTAAATAACTTCCGGACCCTTCTTGTACGGAGTCATTATGCCATAGTAAAACCAATTCACCTCCTACATTATTTACTTGTTCCACTAAATTCCGGCAATAGGTTAAAGCCCTGTCAAAATCCAGTCCCATATATTTCTCCTCCTCTAGGGTACAATCCATTATAATAAGCGGATGTAGTCGGAGAGGAGATAGCCGGCGGGTGATCGGATTGATCCAACGAACCGGGTAGCAAGTCCCTAACCGGAATCCGGAGACATCGGCGTACCCCATGGTGAAATCGTCCGTAACCCCAGCAGCCTCTATTTGGTCCATATCTTCCGGTTCCCGGATTGCCAAGAAATGATGACGGTTGAACCGAACATTTTTACCGATATGATCTTCCAGACCGGTTTTCTCTTTCCGGATAAGGCTGGGAGTCGTACCCGCTTGGTAGCTACTATGCAAACCAATAGTTACATTATGCTCTAAAGCACTTTTTATCAATTTACGAATATCTTTATTCCTCAAATCGTAATGAGGTTTGTCGTGCTTGGCTTTCCCCCCGTTCCGGATAAATAGGATAGGGTGACATTGTTCTTTCCCGATCAAGTCCTGAAGGATACTATTCTGGCGGAAAAACCAAGGGAAGGTATAAAACGGGTCTTTCTCAAGGGAACCGAATTTACCTTGAAAGGATTTATATAAACCTCTTCTATCTCTAATAGACCGTATCAAACCTTTCCACGAACGATATAGAGTCGGAGAATCTACGTCGTGCGTGAGGTAGATCTTCCGGATTTGCTTTTTTACCTCGGGTACACGTAACCGGGATTGGCGCAGCCAACGATGAAGCAGCATGCGATATTCATCCACGATCGGACGATGCAGGAAACCGGCCCGGTAGGGCAAGGACTCTTTACCGGGAAATCTTCCATGCTCATCCCGAAGTCCACGCCGTACCATCTCCTCGTATCTGGAAATGAGAAAATAAGTACTTGCGATGATATCGGCATGAACCACCCAGGTATCTCTTATCCATTCCTCTTTCGGCGAGCCGAATAACAAGGGGATACCTTGAACCTCTTGCAAGGGGAGTTCCGGTAAGGAAGCGGGAGTCCCGTATGTTTGTCCATCAAAGAAGCCGGATGGAATGATAACGACGTTATATCGGTCGAATTTATTGGGATCAGCCGTGTACCCGATCGTTTCCACCAGTTCGCTAGGGACATCATCTCCTACAAGAAAACGTATTATATAATGTAAAGTGCGATTTTTCATACCCATTTGCTTAGTTTAATGCGTGCTCTGTCTAATAAACTCAATTTCCCCCTAGATATTGTGAAAAATGGGGTTTGGATAGCTCCGAACTCGCGGAAGAAACGTTCTACTCCGGGTAGCATAGACCCTTCGAAATCAAATACCGTCGTAAATTGAGAAACGAAATGAAGACATTCCCACAGGACGTAGCTTTGCGCTCCGGAACCTCTATAGGCCGGATTTCCTCCTCCTGCGAGATAGTAAGCCGATCGATCTTGCCATACGATGAAAGCGGCCGCATGTAAATGGCCTTGCTCGTCATAACCTCCCCATAAATCACCTTGTCCTCTTTGCCGGCAAGTGGCGATCAAGTCTTTCAGTACATTCGTGTCTTCCTTGATTCGTACATGCTGGCGGTCAAATGTTTGGGCTTGTACAGCTAGGAACTCATTCAAAGGAATCCCTTTTTTTACGGATATATGGTATTTATTCTGCGCTTTCGCAATATTTCGCCGGATATTGGGGCTCATATTTTCCCATACCGCTTGATGATCCCGGATATTTTTTAATAAATAGGTATAACGTGTCGTTTGGTTATATCCCGCCCAATAAAACGGAAGCCAATCCGTAATGTCATAATTGAAATTTTGCAGGAAGTGCGGATAGCGTTTTAGTTCTTCCGTGAATTGTTTGCATAATTCTTGACGTCGTCCTAACTCGGTCGTATATTTCGTGTCGGAGGAACTTGCGGCGAACCAAGGGCCCATCGTTTGGGTGTAAGAAGGCATTGAGACAATATCGGAATGGGGGACGTAAAGGGGGAGGGTTGCCTGTATCCTTCCCTTTTGTTCTATAAGCAAGACATCCCATTTTTTTTCTCCGCAAACCGTATCCAACCACCAGTCATGTGAGAAGATCGGTATATTTTTTTCAGTATTGCAAAGTAAACGATATTTGTCTTTATTACTCATTACAATTTTGTATAGGGGCGGGGTTTGCCCGCCCCCGCAAATTACTTGTTGGCTTTTAATGCCTCAAATATTAATTCGGATAATTCGTCTGCCAATTCGGGATTGTCCTCGACACATTGTTTTGCCGCATCACGACCCTGTCCCAATTTGGTATCATTGTAGCTGTACCATGAACCGCTCTTCTTGATGATATTCAGTTCAGAACCAAGATCGATGATCTCTCCGGAACGGGAGATACCTTGACCGAACATGATATCGAACTCTGCCTTGCGGAATGGTGGAGCCACCTTGTTTTTTATAACTTTCACACGCACTTGGTTTCCCTTGATCTCGTCACCATCTTTCAGCTTTCCAATACTACGGATATCCAAACGGACAGAAGCATAGAATTTCAATGCGTTACCACCTGTCGTCGTTTCAGGGTTTCCGAACATTACACCGATCTTATCACGCAATTGGTTGATGAAGATACAGGTCGTATTCGTCTTATTGATCGCGGCCGTCAACTTACGAAGGGCTTGCGACATTAGACGAGCTTGCAGACCCATCTTGCTGTCTCCCATATCGCCCTCAATCTCGGCTTTAGGAGTCAATGCGGCTACGGAGTCGATAACAATGATATCTACGGCGGATGAACGGATCAATTGCTCGGCTATTTCCAAGGCCTGCTCACCGTTATCCGGCTGGGAGATCCATAGGTTCTCTACATCAACGCCTAACTTTTCAGCATAGAAACGGTCAAAAGCATGCTCCGCATCGATAAATGCGGCGATACCTCCTTTTTTCTGAGCCTCGGCGATCGCATGGATCGCTATCGTTGTCTTACCGGAAGATTCCGGACCATAGATCTCGACGATACGTCCTTTCGGATATCCACCTACGCCCAGCGCTGCGTTTAAAGCGATAGAGCCTGTCGGTATCACCTCGATATCCTCGATGCTTTCATCGCCCAGTTTCATGATCGAACCTTTTCCGTAGTTCTTCTCGATTTTATCCATTGCCGCACGTAAAGCTTTTAGCTTATCCGTGTTAGCGGCTGGTTTACCACCTTCTTCTTTCGCTTTTTCTTCGAACAAATTTTCTTCTTTTGCCATATGTGTCCCTTATAAATTAAGGATTTGATTTGCATGGTCTTTTGTCTTCACCTCTTTCGGCCCGATGATATTGGTAACAATACCTTCCTCGTTAATGATAAAGGTGGTCCGGAGAGTCCCCATGTATGAACGTCCGTACATTTTTTTCTCAGCCCACACACCAAACTGTTCTTGTAAGGCCGTGTCTGTGTCCGCTATTAAACGGAAAGGTAAGTTTTGCTTTTGTATAAAGCCTTGATGCGATTTGGCGCTATCTTTACTTACTCCGATGATCTCGAAGCCTTTCGCTTGTAAGGCTTGATAGCCGTCACGTAAGCTGCATGCTTCCGCCGTGCAACCGCTCGTATTATCTTTCGGATAAAAATAGAGCGCTACTTTTTTCCCTTTATAGTCACTCATCTTTACCTCTTTACCGTCTTGATCGGTTCCCAAAAACTCGGGAACCTTATCGCCTATTTGTATTGCCATATTACAATTCTAAGTCAATGTTAAACAATTCATGCCAAGGCAAACCTTGCTCATTTAGCTCTTTCATGAATGGGTCCGGATTGAATTCCTCCACATTCCATACACCCGGTTTCTTCCAAATGCCTTGCATAAATAATTTGGCGCCGATCATGGCGGGAACACCGGTGGTATAACTAACACCTTGCGCTCCTGTCTCTAGATAAGCGGCATGGTGGCTACAGTTGTTGTATACGTAATAAGTTAATTCCTTACCGTCCTTGATACCACGGATGCGGCAACCGATGGAAGTCTCGCCAGTATAATTCTCTCCCAGATCACCCGGGTTCGGCAGTACGGCTTTTAAGAATTGGATCGGAACGATTTCCTGCCCGTTGTAAAGGATCGGGTCGATACGAGCCATACCGATATTTTGGATGACACGTAGATGAGTCAAGTATTCCTGTCCGAAAGTCATCCAGAAACGAGCCCGTTTGAGGGTCGGGAAGTTTTTGGTCAAACTTTCCAATTCCTCGTGATACATCAAATACGATTCTTTCGGTCCTACATTCGGATAATTCAAGGCTTTATGTACGCTTAACGGATCGGTCTCCTTCCATTCCCCATCCTCGAAATATTTGCCACGTTGAGTAATCTCACGGATATTGATTTCCGGATTGAAATTGGTAGCGAATGCCTTATGGTGATCTCCTGCGTTGCAGTCTACGATATCCAGATAGTGTATCTCGTCGAAATGATGCTTTGCCGCATAGGCTGTATATACGCCGGTAACCCCCGGATCGAAACCACATCCCAAGATAGCGGTAAGACCGGCTTTCTCGAAACGATCTTTATAGGCCCATTGCCAGCTGTATTGATATTTGGCTTCATCAAGCGGTTCGTAGTTGGCCGTATCTAAATAGCTAACACCGTATTCCAGACAAGCATCCATGATATGCAAATCTTGATAAGGTAAGGCCAGATTTACCACCAAATCCGGTTTGAAGGCGTTAAACAAGGCAACAAGCTCTTGCACGTTGTCTGCGTCTACCTGTGCGGTTTGCACTTTCACGTTCTTGATATCGGCGGCGATCTTGTCGCATTTACTTTTCGTACGGCTAGCTACCATGATATCCGTGAAGACATCCGCATTCATCGCTATTTTCTTAACAGCAACGGTACTTACGCCCCCTGCACCAATAACTAATACTCTTCCCATTTACTAATAGAATTAATCTTGTTAATATACAGTTTACAAGGTTTTCAACCAATGGACAAATATACGGCTTTTCCTTGACAATCCCTATATATTTATTCATTTTAGAACGGAAGAGGGAAAAGAAAGATACAGCTAATGAATGTGAATAATGAAAATAGTCGTACTTTTGTCACATTTACTGTTTAAAGTTTGGACATGAGATTCTTAAATAATGTCGGGGGTGTTTTTTTTCTGCTTTTATTAGCGTTGGGGTGTAAACCTGAGGCGAAGCGGAGCCGTGTGCTTGTGATCCAATCTTTTCGGTGGGATGATAAGAACTATCTGGAATTAAACTCAGATATCCGGAAAGAGCTGGGAAAAAATCGGGTGAATGCGGACATCCGTACGTTTTATCTCGACTGCGAGTGTTATATGGCTGAGGAGGAAGAGGAACGGATGTATAACTTTATCGATACGATCCGTCTTTGGAAGCCCGACATCATATTGGTGAATGATGATCAGGCTACCTATACGTTGATGAAATGCGGCCATCCTTTTGTAAAGAAAGTTCCGGTTGTTTTCTCTGGCGTCAATTTCCCTAATTGGGATTTGCTGGAAGAATATCCGAATGTAACAGGTAGCTGGGATAAGATTGATTATGAGGAGAACCTTCGTTTGATCGATCGGCAAATGGGAAAGTCTCGCATTTATATCAATTATGATAAGACCTCCTTAGGGCAGTTGGCTTTCCGGGAGTTGATAAAAGCGGTCGATACGAGCCGGTATGTGTTGGATTATAATCAATTGGCTTTCCAATTAAATGATCCGGACTTTAAGGTGGATTCCATGATGTTTAGAACCGAGATGAGAATGAAGGCGATACGTCCTTCGAAAAATATAATCCATTTCATGCCTTTTCGTAAAGCCAATGGGGAGTTTTTATTGAGTAATATTAATGGTACCTATCCTTATTGCGTATTTTTCAATATCCGTTATGACTATACATCCGCAGGCTTGTCTAAGATGTTCGTGACTCCTTCATTTACGGCAGTGCGGGAAATCTTTAATATAAACGTGGAAGTTCTGGGAGGCTATTTTTGCTCGAACCGCATACAAGCGGCGGAACAGGCTAGGTTGGCGGCTAAAATTCTTTCCGGTACGCCTGTCTCTTCCGTTCCGATCGTAGAGAGTCCCAAAGAGTATCTGTATGATTGGGTAGAGATGCAACGTTTAGGTATTTCAAAGGAAGAGGTCCCTACTAATGTTCATGTCATAAATATGCCTATTTCCGAACGGTATAAGATAGAGGTTTTTATCGCCTCTTCCTTGGGTGTGATCTTATTGTTGGCATTGATCGGTTATTTGTTTTATCTCTATTGGCGGGAAGCAAGACGAAGGAAAGAGGTGCTCGCTAATTTAAAGCAGGAGAAAGAGCATCTTTCTTTAGCGTTGGAAGGGGGTAATATATTCGCTTGGAAATTACAGTCTGGAACTTTCCGATTTGACAATGAGTTCTTTAGTTATGTGAATATTTCTCCCCGGGAAATTCCTTTGGATGAGCTGTACGAGATGACTCATCCGGACGACAGGCAGAGTTTGCGATCCTTAATTGATTTCATTTGTACGGGTACAATCTCTCATCATATCCTTCAATATCGTTGCGATTTTAACGGGAAAGGTTACCAATGGTGGGAATTTCGTTACGGAAGCTTAGAGGATGCGAATGATGGGTATGTAATCAATGGCTTATGTTTGAATATCCAAAATATCAAGGATACGGAGGAGGTATTGATCTCTGCGAGGGAAAAAGCCGAGGAGTCGGATCGGATGAAGTCGGCTTTCTTGGCGAATATGAGCCATGAGATCCGTACGCCGCTGAATGCGATTGTCGGTTTCTCGAATTTAATGAACTCGGAAGAGGTCTTGGAGCCGGAAGAGCGTGAGCAGTTCGTGAAGTTGATTAATACGAACTCCGACTTACTATTGAAACTGATCAATGATATTTTAGATCTTTCCCGTATGGAATCCGGAAAGATGAGTTTTGTTTTCGATCGCCATGATTTGAATGTCTTGATCAATGAAATCTATTGTACTTTCCAGTTGATGATGCCCAAGGGGGTAGAGCTACGCATGTGCGTCCCCGATATCCCGGTGGTTGTGGCGGTAGATCCTTATCGATTGAAACAAGTATTGTCTAATTTTATAAATAACGCCATTAAGTTCACGACTTCGGGCTATATAGAAGTTGGATACTATTTCTGTACGAAAGGCGACTGTCTTCATATCTATGTAGAAGACACCGGTATCGGCATCCCTGAGGAGAAACAGAAGCAAGTCTTTGATCGTTTTTGCAAATTGGATGAGTTTGCGCAAGGCACCGGACTCGGACTGGCGATTTGCCAAGTGATAGCGCAGCGTTTCGGCGGTGAGATACAATTGAAGTCGGAATATGGTAAAGGTAGCCGTTTTACGTTAACTTTGCCTAAAGAACGTATAGGTTGACAAAGCATGGAGCAAATAAAGGAACTTTCACGATTTATCAAGGAACATGCGTCGGATGATTTGAATCGTCTGTTGCTTTCCGCCTCTCGTTATCCGGGGATCGATATCCCTTTCGTGGTGGATCAATTAAAATCCCGGCGGCAGATCAAGGATAAACTACCTTCATGGTATCAAAACGATCGACTGGTTTTTCCGGCGAAGATAGCGGCGGAGCAATGTTCCTCGGAACAGACTGCCTTGTACAAACAGAGGTTGGTAGAGCCACAGGTACATGTTTGTGATTTGACCGGAGGGTTAGGGATTGATAGCTATTTTTTCTCCCGGAAAGTACGACAGGTTACCTATATCGAACGCTTTCCTGCTTATTGCGAGGCAGCTATTCATAATTTCAAGGTCTTAGATGCTGGTAATATAACGGTATTGAATGGTGATTCCACGGAGTTGATAGATAAGATCGATGGAATAGATGTGTTTTATATTGATCCGGCTCGTAGGGGAGAGGGGAATAAGCGGGTTTTTGCGCTGCAAGATTGCGAGCCGGATTTGACAAAGTTGGTTCCTGTCTTGTTTGGCCATGCCCCTAAGGTGATCGCTAAATTGTCTCCGATGGCGGATATTCATATGACGTTGGATTTGCTTCCGGATGTGACAGCTATACAGGTGCTTTCGGTGAAAAATGAATGTAAGGAGCTTTTGTTTGTGTTGGAGCGAGGCTCGAAAGGCGGGAGTCCTCAGATCTGTTGCGTGAATTTCACTTCGGAGGAAGAGCCGGAATTGTTTGTGTTCTCATTGGTGGAAGAACGGGAAGCTGTCGCTTCCATCCGTGGAGAAGTCAAGCGTTATTTATACGAACCGAACGCCTCCATCTTGAAGGCGGGTGCGTTTAAAGCGGTCGCCACTCGTTTTGGATTGAATAAATTGCATGCCAGCAGTCATTTATATACGTCGGATGAGGTTGTCCCTAGTTTTCCGGGACGTTCTTTTGTGGTAGACGAAGTGATCCCCTTTACGAATAAACAATGTAAGACCTTGTCGAGGCAGATTCCCCAAGCGAATATCACAGTCCGTAATTTCCCCCTCTCGGTGGATGAGTTACGTAAGCGAACTAAAATTGCGGATGGAGGAACTATCTATCTTTTCGCTACTACTCTGGAAAATGGGGATAAGGTACTTATCAAAACTCATAAGATATAGGATACTGCATGGGCGTTGCAGTGTTACTGCATAGGTGCTGCAGCATTACTGCATAAGGGTTGCAGTACTATTGCAAGGCCTGTTGCAGTGATATCCGAAGGGATATAAAAAAAGTGTATGATGTTATCACCATACACTTTTTATGATATGAGGTTTATATTACTTCAATAGATTCGCACGCATTTCCTCAATCTTAGCTTTTGACTCACGAGCCGTATTTATGGTTGCTACCATTCCGCTTAACGGAGCGATTGTAGTTCCTAATTGCTCCAAGTCTGGATAATATTTAGCTAAGTCGGCTGTGATCTGCTGGATGATACCGATACGTTTTTCCATATTCTCGCTCAAACCGGCGGAAATAGCGTCGCCTTTAACAACCAAGCCCGGGTTTGCGTATACAATGGCATATTCTACAGCCATGCCCCCTAACAACTCAAGTTCAACGTCAGCCTTATCATTTTCCATCATAGCGTCGATCAATTTGTTTTCTTGGTTTTTCATGAATTTGCTTAACTCCTCTTTGCTGGCGTTAGCGGGAGCGGACTCTTTCATGATGTCGATAGCGAATGGAATGTCCAAATCCGTAGTCAATTTAACCAATACGTTCTCGATATCTGTAGTCGGCTTTTTCATAGCCTTCAATACGTTCAAGTCTGCGAAGTAGATACCGCAAGCACGTGCTTTCTGGGCTTGTGTGTTCAATTCGGAAACCTTGCTGACCGGCAACATAAAATCAGTATTAGCGACAGAGATCGTAACCTCGCCGGTAGATACTTTGTAAGGCAACTCCGAATCCGGCATATCTTTCAAGAAACGAGTAACCTCGTCTTTCAACTCGGCAGTAAGCAGACCTTTAGATACTTCTCCTGCGATAGCTGCTTCTTCCTCTACTTTTTGCTCAGCGGCGTCTTGTTTTTTACTGCTGTTGCAAGATACCATTCCAAATGTAATCGCTGCTATGGTTAGCAGGCTAACAAAACTCTTTTTCATGTTATTCTTTATTTTTAGATTATATATTTTGTCATTAATCGCTCCCTTTGTTTAAATACTTGCCGGGAAACTCTGCGAAGATAGATATAATTACCAATAAAGCAAAGATTCCTAACATTAATAAATTAAATGTAAAAGTAGAAAATGTATAACCGGCGAATTTTTTCTCATGACTATAGAAAGGCGCACGTCCCCAATTATTGTCCGGTTCCAGATAAATCTGCCCGATTTTAGGATAGATCCGGTTGTGAGCCTCCTTATAGAATTGGGTACTGGTTGAGTTAAGTACCAGTTCCTCAATGGCCGAGTTATGGTGCTCTTTTTTCAAGGTGTTCAACCATTCGGAGCCATGTTCTTGAATGACCTCTTTCCGTTTTTTCTCTAATAACGCCGTGAAATTATCGCTACGGGTATGCAGGGCTTTTTCCACTTTATCCATATAGCTCTCGTAACTCTCTTTGGACGTATAGGGGGCGATACGGGCGGCACGGGATAGTACGGCCAGTTCGTTGTGGATCGTCCGGGTGTTCTCTTCCCGTTTATTCGGGATCAGGTTGAGGCTGTTTATGAGGCTGCGCACCTCGTCGGCATGGACATTCCGGTAATATTGCGCTAGGAATTTTTCTTTTTCGACCGTGAAAAATAGGCGGTTGTAGCTGTTGTTCCGGAATTGTTCCGTAACCAACGCCTCGAATGCCCAACGTGAGGGGATAACCTCACCGATAAGGGGCACTATGTTCCGGCTGGATGCGCTCCTGCTCAAATCGTCGAACTTGACAACTAAGCCGCAAAGTAAAATCTGCGGGATTAAAAGCAGCGGTATCGTTATATAGATCGCTACGATCGAGTTTAAGGATTGCGATAGTATCAAACCTGTCAGGTTGGCGAGGAATGAGGTTGCCCATAGCGTGATCCACCAAGTAAGGAACATCTCGCTTCCGATGCCTATCAATAAATTTCCTACCACTATGAATAGCAAACTTTGGATCGCTGAGATACAAAGCAGGTAGAACATCTTTGATGAGAGATAACTGCCTCGGCTCAATCGCAAGAATCGTTCTCGCTTTAGGAGCGTCCGGTCCTTGATGATCTCTTCGGCGCTGATGCTTAATCCCGTGAAAGTAGCGACAATCACCGCCATGAAAATGTAGGATACCAGATTTTTGTTCGCCAGCAAAGAATACCCGTCATCGGGTACGAAGCGGGTGAGCAGGGCCACGATCACCGCCAATAAAGGAGTCTCCAGTAAGGCGATGCACAAATACTGCTTATTGGTCAGCTTGGTTTTTATGTTTCTTTCCAAGAAGATACAGAATTGCTTCCAGATCGAGGGCTTCTGCTGATGATTCGGGGGCAGGGGGGTAGGCTTAACCTCTTGGAACTTCGGGCGGGAAGCTACATATAACTCATGCCATTCTTTTGAAGTTATCTTCCGGATGTTTGTCTGGTTTCCGCTATCGTCTATCTTTTTTGCGTCGATAATAGTTAGGATTAATTCTGGATTGATATTTCCACAAGTGCCGCACACGCTGATATCCTGATCGGTGTAATTGGCGATCCGTTTGAAATAAGTGATCGCCTCGATCGGGTTACCGTCGTAAATCGGGTAACCGCCGGTATCTAATAACCACAGGCGATCGAACAACTTATAGATCTCGGACGAAGGTTGATGGATATTGACAACCACGAGCCGTCCCCGGTGTGTTTGTTCCTTTAACAGCATGATGACCTTCTCGGAATCGGTGGACGAGAGGCCGGAGGTAGGCTCATCCAAATAAAGGATCGCCGGCTCACGGATAAGTTCCAGTGCTATATTTAAACGTTTACGCTGCCCTCCGCTGATCGTTTTCCGGATTGGAGACCCGACGGCCAAATCCCGGATCTTGCTCAGATCCAAATCCTCCAGTATCGTATTGACACGATCCTCGATCTCCTTTTCGGTCAGGTTCGCGAAACAAAGGCGGGCGGTATACCATAGATTTTGGAATACGGTCAATTCCTCGATCAGCAAGTCATCCTGAGGCACGAAACCGATCAATTGCTTGCATTCCGGATCACTCAGCGGATGTCCGTTCAAGCATACACTTCCCTCACCGGGGATAATATTCCCATTTAAGATGCTTAACAAGGTAGACTTACCAACGCCGCTTCCTCCCATGATGGCTACCAACTGGCCGGATTCAAGGTTGAAAGAGAAATTGTGCATACCGTTCTCGCTATTCTTGAAGCTGAACTCGATATCCCTCCCGGTTAATAAAATACGTTCCTTATGCTCATTCTGATTGAATACATCGAGGACATCACTATAATAAACCGGCAAGAATAGCGGGCTTTTGATTACGCTGCTGCGTTGCCAGCCATAGAAGATACCGGAAGTAAGCGGGATATCGTTCATGAATACCCGTCCGCTGCCTTGGTAGATAAAGACCATTCGGTCGAACCGGGTCAGTCTCAACACCCGTATCTCGCCCTCCAACCCCCTTCTGTAGATATGGTTGACGTCTTTATCGCTATCATCAGCGTTGATCGTAAGTATGGAGGGGGATTTTTTACCGACAACAAAGGCGTATAGATTGTCAAAGGTATCCGTGTCGATATTAAATATCGTAGCGATCTTATGGAAAATGGCTAAGTTCTCGTTCAATCCTTCATTGTTGCCATGGGCGAACTCCATGAAACGGAGAAGGAGCAATAGCTGGTCTTCCGCAATCAATTTGGGCTTGAGCTGGTTGCATACGTTGATAATAACACTCTCTCTATCGATATCGAAGTCCGGATCATCGTAAACACTTTGTATCTCATCAAATAGCTCCATATATTCTTTATGGGAGCGGATACCAAAGTGACTGGTTAAGTAAGAATTGACGGCCAGACGCGCTTGGTCACTTTCTATTTTTGCCAACGAAGCAAATATAGCGAACAAGTTCAGTAGCCCATTGAGTATAGTTTCATTCATTCATCAAAGTATTGTTTCAAATGTCTTGCAAAGATAAGGTAAGTGAAACAAAAAACAGGTCGAATGTTAGACTTTTTAAGCAGTCAAGTGAATAACATGATCAATAATTGGGCAGAAATCACCCGGATGAACATGGATAACGGGTAAACCGTAGCGTAAGATACGGAAGGCTCGTCACCCTCGACGGTCGTATTGGCATAACTCAAGGCCATCGGATTGGCCATGCTTCCGCATAGCATACCTATGTTATGGGCGTAATCTAGCTTGAAGAATTGAGAGGCGATGAACCCGACGATCAAGACCGGTACGATCGTCAATAGGAAACCGAGGCCGATCCATAACAATCCTTCGGCACGGAAGACGGTCTCGAAGAAATGAGCTCCGGAGTCGATTCCCAGTCCCGCCAGATAGATCACTATACCAAACTGCCGCATCATCAGGTTCGCGCTCTGGGTGGTATAAGTCGTTAGGTGGAAACGGGGGCCGAACGCACCCATCAAGATTCCAACGATGATCGGTCCTCCGGCGATACCCAGCTTGATGGGGGTACTCATTCCCGGTATGGCAATTGGGATCGCCCCGATTAATACGCCCAGCGTAAGTCCTACGAATATGGCAAGCAGGTTGGGGTTATCCAGCCGTTTCAGCTCGTCTCCCAAGATCTTACCCACGTTATTCACGGAATTGGCCTCGCCTACGATCGTTAGTTTATCCCCGATCTGTAGACGGAGGTCACGGGAGGCCACCAGATCGATACCCGCACGGTTCACCCGGGTGATGTTGATCCCGTATAGGTTGCGGAGCCGGAGCGAGCCTAGCTTTACCCCGTTTACCCGGTTGCGGGTTACGACGATACGGCGGGAGATCAATTGGCTGTCGATAGCGTTCCAGTCAATATCTTCCTTATTCCAGTCCGTAGTCTCTTGTTCTCCGAAAAGTACCTTGATGGATTCGACATCCGCCTTTACGGATATGATAAGCAAATGGTCTTTTTCCTTTAAGATGGTTTCAGAGGTAGGGATCGTCACCTTTCCGTTCCTCCAGAGGCGGGAGATCACGAAATGTTTCTCTGTCAATTTCATGACTTGCTGGATGCTCTTATTGTAAATAGAGGGGTTTAATACCTGAAATTCCGCTACGTTTGTTGTCGTGTCTTGCTCCTTATGCGTGTTCTGTGTCTTTTTAGCGAATAAGGACCTCAAGATGATAATAGCGAGAATTACGCCTACGACACCTAATGGATAAGCTACGGCACAGGCCAGAGCCATATCCGTTACGTTCCTCGTATTTTCCGGATCCATCTGTAAGAGCGCTTGCTGGGCGGCACCTAGGGCCGGGGTATTCGTTACGGCACCGGATAGCAACCCTACCATAACGGGGACGGAGATTCCTGTTATCCAATGAAACACCAACGTCAAAATCAGTCCTAAAGCGATCACCCCTAATCCCATCGTATTCATTTCCACCCCGCCTTTTTTTAGGGAAGAGAAGAAACCGGGACCTACCTGCAATCCCAAGGTATATACGAAAACGATAAGCCCGAAATTCTGGGCGAAGTTCAGCATATCCTTATTTACGGTAATCCCCAGATGCCCTGCCATAATACCGGCGAAGAATACAAAAGTGATGCCTAATGAAATGCCGAATATCTTTAGCCGCCCTAAGTACACACCAACCGCCGCCACGATAGAAATGACAGCCACGGCCTGTATCATCGAGGGTTCTGTAAGCGTCTCAAGTAACCAGTTCATAAGCGTTTCTTTTTTGCTTTAGAAGCGCAAAAATACATAAAACAAAGCAATTAAAAAAATTGTAGTATCTTTGCCCGTGAAATAACGGTAATACAGGGTGAGGGAAACGATGGTTAAATATATGAAGTGGCTGCTGCCGGTACTCTTTATTGCGTACTATAGCAGCATTTCGCTTTTTACGCACGTCCATGTGGAGAATGGAACGACCATCGTGCACGCGCACCCTTTCAAGAAGACGGCGGACGGTACTTGCCATCATCATGCCTCTCTGGCGGAGATACAGTTGTTTCATATGCTCTCGTCTATTCACGCGATGGACGGGGCGATCCATCCGTTTCGTTTGCATTTCTATTCATCACAGATATCCCATCTTTCCGAGTCTCCGGTCTATCCGGATTATGTCGCTTCCGTTGAGGGAGTGCGATACCTGCGGGCTCCCCCGGTTGTTTGATTACATATCCAGAAATCAATATCCGTTTGTAGAGATGGGGCAGGCCCTATCTCTATATCGGGCATTGGGTGCGCGGTAATTTATGCCGTTGATTCAAATATTGTATTTATCTAAATATTCAAACAACTATTAATCAAGCAATGAATAAGTTTATTACACTTATACTATGCCTGTGCTGTATCTTTACGTCAGCGTGGGCAGAGGGAGACGATCATGTTTCCCTGAATCCTTCCGACGCTAATATCGTAGGTCATATCCTCGATAAGAAAACAGGAGAGCATCTCTCTTTTATCAATGTCTATCTCCACGGTACGACAATCGGTACGACTACCGACGCGACCGGTCATTATTATATGAAAAATCTTCCTGAGGGGAAATATACCTTGGTCATGAAGTCTATCGGATATAAAACCGAGGAGAAGACGGTGAACCTTAAGAAAGGGAAGACATTGGAGATTAATTTCAATGCCGAGGAAGACGCTGTCTCCTTGGACGGTGTTGTCGTATCGGCAAACCGTAACGAGACGACCCGCCGTATGGCTCCTTCCTTGGTAAACGTGCTCGACTCCAAGGTGTTCGAGACCACACACGCCACTTCCTTGGCCGACGGCTTGAATTTCCAGCCCGGCGTGCGTGTGGAGAACAACTGCCAGAATTGCGGTTTCCAACAAGTACGTATCAATGGTCTGGAGGGCCCTTATACCCAGATCTTGGTGGATAGCCGGCCGATCTTCAGCGCCCTGACTGGCGTATATGGCTTGGAGCAGATCCCGGCGAATATGATCGAGCGGGTAGAGGTGATGCGCGGAGGAGGCTCGGCCTTGTTCGGTTCGTCCGCTATCGCCGGTACGATCAATATCATCACGAAGGAGCCGATGCGCAACTCCGCCCAGATCGCCCATTCGTTGACGATGATCGGGGGAAGCCGTCCGGATAACAATACCACCGTGAACGCCTCGTTGGTGACGGACGATCATAAGGCGGGTATCTACCTCTTCGGGCAGGGCCGCCACCGTGCCTCTTACGACCATGATGGCGATGGCTACTCGGAGCTTGGTAAGTTGGAGGCGAAGACCCTCGGATTCCGTTCCTACTTGAAGACCAGCAATTATTCCAAGCTGACTTTCGAGTACCATAACATCAGCGAGTTCCGCCGGGGCGGTAATTTATTGGATCTTCCGCCTCACGAGACGGATATCACCGAGCAGACCGATCATCAGATCAACGGGGGAGGCTTGAAATTCGATCTTTTCTCTCGTGACTATCATCATCGGCTGAATGTGTACACCTCCGCCCAGCATACGAAACGCCAGAGTTATTACGGCGCCGGAAAAGACCCGAACGCCTATGGCAACACGACGGACATGACCTTTATCGGTGGCGCCCAATACTCCTACGAATGGGACAAATGCCTTTTTATGCCCGCTACCTTTACGGGAGGCGCCGAATATAGCTACGATGATCTGCAAGACGAGATGCTTGGCTATCACCGTACGATCGCCCAGACCGTGCATATCGGTAGCGCTTTCGCCCAGAACGAGTGGAAGAATGACCGTTGGAGTTTCTTGATCGGTGGCCGTTTGGATAAGCATAACATGATGGATCATGTGATCTTTAGCCCTCGTGCGAACGTGCGCTTCAATCCGACGAAGGATATCAACCTGCGTATGTCGTACTCCAGTGGTTTCCGGGCCCCTCAAGCGTTCGACGAGGATTTGCATATCACCGCCGTGGGGGGCGATGTGGCGATCATCCAGATCTCTCCGGACTTGAAGGAGGAGAATTCGCAGAGCGTGAGCGCTTCCGTGGATTTTTATCATCGCTTCGGCCCGGTTCAAGTGAATTTCTTGGTGGAAGGTTTTTATACGGATTTACGGAACGTGTTTATCTTGGAGGAGATCGGCCGTGACGAGGACAATAACCTGCTGATGGAACGCCGTAATGGAAAGGGTGCCCGTGTGATGGGTATCAATCTGGAGGGTAAGATGGCCTATTCTTGGATGCAGATACAGGCGGGCGCTACTTTGCAACGGAGCCGCTACAAGGAGGCAGAGCAATGGAGCGAGAACCCGAATATCACCCCGCAGAAAAAGATGTTCCGCTCTCCGGACGTATATGGTTATTTCACTTCTACCTTCACGCCGCTCAAGCGTTTCTCCGCTTCCTTGACGGGAACCTATACGGGCAGCATGTTGGTGCAGCACTTGGCGGGTTACATTCCCGAGGATCGTGAGGAGAAGACTCGTGATTTCTTCGATTTGAATCTTAAGCTGGCTTACGACTTCCCGATCTTCAAGTCCGTGACTTTACAGGTGAACGCCGGAATACAGAATATCTTCGACTCCTATCAAGATGATTTCGACAAGGGAGCGCATCGGGATGCCGGGTATATCTATGGCCCGGGGATGCCGCGGAGTTATTTCGCGGGATGTAAGATCTACTATTGAAAAGCCGCCGGTCATTGGATTACTGGCTCCAAAACGTTGGAAAAGCCGCCGGTCATTGGATAACCGGCTCCAAAACGTTGGAAAAGCCGCCGGTCATTGGATAACCGGCTCCAAAACGCCGGAAAACCCTTCGGCAATCGGATTGTCAGCCCCAAAACGCCGGAAAAACTGTCGGCAAACTAGTTTTCCAATATCTTCTCGATAAAATTGGGCGGCAACGTGGTGCGTGGAACCTTTATCCCGCCAAACCATTTATGCAGCGGCAAGTCGAACCCCGTTCCATTCATGTAATTGTAGAGGGAAACGCGAAGCCCCTCGCTGAAAAGCTCCGGATCGCAGCCGGAAAGCGCCTCGAACTGTACGTCATTACGGGCGAATCCCCCAAAGGGAGACTCCGTGACACGGCAACTGTACTCGGCGGGGTGCAACCCCACAGGACTATGTGCTGTCATGGCGAAACGATGCCAAAATCCGGATTGGATCAGCCCTAGCTCAAACATTTGCCGGACTGTTTCCAAGGAATCTATGGTTTCTTGAGCGGTTTGGGTCGGGAAACCATACATCAAATAGGCATGGACCATGATACCAGCCCCGGTAAAGTTGTTGGCGACCCGTGCCACCTGAGCCACTGTCACCCCTTTATTTATCAGTTTGAGGAGTCGGGGAGAGGCTACTTCCAGGCCTCCCGATACGGCGATGCAGCCACTTCGTTGAAGAAGGTCGCATAGTTCCTCAGTATAGCTTTTCTCAAAACGAATATTTCCCCACCACACGACGGTTATCCCACGGTGGATGATCTCCTGCGCCATTTCCCGTAGCAAGGCGGGTGGAGCGGCCTCGTCCACGAAATGGAAGCCGATCTCACCGGTTTGCTCGATCAAGCGCTCCATACGGTCTACCAAAGTCTTGGCTGTATTCGGCTCATATCGTTTGATGTAATCCAATGAGCCGTCGCAGAAGGCGCATTTCCCCCAGTAGCAACCGTGCGCCAAGGTCAGTTTATTCCAGCGACCATCGCTCCAAAGCTTGTGCATCGGGTTGGCCATTTCTATGACGGAGATGTATTTGTCCAGCGGCAAGCCCTCGTAATCCGGGAATCCGGTCTCGCTTTGCCGGCAAGCGGGGTAAGCGGGATTATCTTGATAAACGACCCGGCTACCGCTCTCGTCCAAGGAGAAGGTGCGTACCAGTTCCTCTTTTGGGATCGCCCCGTCTAGATAGCGTAACACTTGGAAAAGTGGGTCCTCTCCATCATCTAGCAAGAGATAATCGATGTATTTGAAGAAGCGTGTATCCGTGATGGAGCGAAGTTCTGTATTCACGAAACCACCTCCCATAAGGATCGGGATATCGGGATGTGCCTGCCGCAGCCACTGGGCGAGCCGGAGGGAACTGAATAAATTCCCCGGGAAAGGTACGCTGAATGCGATCACCTTGGACTTGCTCTCGGCTATGTGCTTTTCTAATAGCGGCTGCGTCATGCGATCGATAAAGCTGAAAGGCTTTTGGAGGGCTTCCTCGATCTCGTCGAAGGAGGAGGCGCAGCGGCCTAGATGCTCGGCATATCGGCTGAAACCGAAATCCGGGTCGATCGTTTCCCGGATCAAGTCGCAGAGATCCTCCAGATACAAGGTTGCCAGATAACGGGCTTTATCCCGTAATCCCGAAGTACCGAATACCCATTCCAGCTCCTCCTCGTTTTGGCTCCCGCGATCGCTTTCTGGAAGGTAATCTTGATTACAGATGCGATAAGCGAGAGGATCGTTCTTTCCTTGAAGGAAAGCGACAACGGCGGTTATCGTGTCGATATACCGTTGCTTATTAGCCAGCATCCCCCGGACTTTAGCCGGATATTTACCTTTCCGTCGCTCGATCTCGGCGAATAACTCCCCGAGACCCTGCGTGGAAAACAAAGTCAAGATTGTCTCGATACCCAGATCCGCCTGCCCGGCACGTACACCCTTTGCCTCCAAATAACCTTTTAGGTAAGCCGTGGAAGGATAAGGCGTATTGATCTGCGTAAACGGAGATAAAACCAGAAGAACCGAAGCTAATCCCATATCAACTCAACTAATTTTCAATTATTCAAGCTATTGTTGATAGACTCGATATAGTCCAGAATCTCATCCCGTCCCTCTTTCTTCTCCGAGGAAGAGAGGAAGATCGGAGGAAGCTCTTCCCAAGTCTCCAGTAATTTATCCGTATAGACTTTTAGGTTCTCTTTCAAGCGTCCCTTGCTGATCTTGTCGATCTTCGTGAAGATGATAGAGAAAGGAACCCCGCTCTCACCCAGCCATTCCATAAACTCCAGATCGATCTTTTGCGCCTCGTGGCGGCAGTCCAAAAGGACAAATAGGTTGGTCAGTTGCTCGCGATCGAGGATATAGTTCTCGATGATACGTTTCAATTGCTCCCGGTTCTCCTTGCCTCGTTGGGCGAAGCCATACCCCGGAAGATCTACCAGATACCACTCGTTATTGATAAGAAAATGATTGATAAGTAAAGTCTTACCCGGTGTTTGCGAAGTCATCGCCAAGCCCTTCTTGTTGGTAAGCATATTGATCAAGGAGGATTTGCCTACATTACTTCGTCCGATGAAGGCATACTCCGGCTTATTACCCTCGGGGCATTTCCTTACGTCTGTGTTACTGATAACAAATTCTGCGCTTTTAATTTCCATAAAATATAAATTAATGAATAATGAGTAAATGAATAATGGCGAGACCTAATTCTCAATTTTCAATTTTCCATTTTCAATTGCCGAAAGCCACAGCCCGGCGAACGTGATGCCTCCGTTTACCATAAGCATCTCGTAGCCGAACGTATAGCCTGCGTATTGTTTCACCAAGAAATCCGTGGCGAGGCAAATCAACGGGGAGGCTATACAGATATAGGGCACGTATTTGTCACGGGGGTTCCGCTTCGTGAAAAGCCCGAAAACAAACAGCCCCAATAGAGGACCATACGTGTACGACGCTATCATGTAGATCGCGTCGATAACACTCCGGTTATTTACGGCCTTGAACGCCAAGATGATCAAGACGAATAAGACGGATATCATCACGTGTACCTTTAGGCGGGTACGTTTCGCCCTTTTCGCTTCCTCTCTCTGCACGCCGAGGATATCCACGCAAAAAGAGGTGGTGAGCGCTGTCAACGCCGAGTCGGCGCTACTGAAAGCCGCCGCTATGATACCGATCGTAAAGAAGATCAAGATACTCCCGCCCAAGATCCCCGAGGTACAAAACATCGGGAGGATATCGTCGTTGAGGGTTGGCAACTGGATGTTCCGCTGTGCCGCCAATGTCAGTAGCAGTACCCCCAACGCGAGAAACAAGAAGTTGACCGGCGTGAAGGCGAAGCCATATGTGTACATGTTTTTCTGGGCATCCTTCAAGCTCTTGCAGGAGAGGTTCTTTTGCATCATGTCCTGATCCAGCCCGGTCATGACGATCGTGATAAAGATACCGCTGAAGAACTGCTTGAAGAAGTTCTGCGTACTATGCCAATCGCCAAACTCGAAGATCCGGAAATGAGGGCTTTCCACCAAGGTCTGCGCCATACCCCCGAAATCCAGTCCCATCTTGTCCTTCACCTGCCAGATGATCACGATCAACATTGCCACGAGACAAAGGGCCTGCAACGTATCTGTCCAGATGATCGTCTTGATACCGCTCCGGAACGTATATAGCCATACCAGCAGGATACTGAGGATAGCGGTCACGGCGAATGGGATGTTCCAAGCGTTGAACACGTAGGTTTGCAAGATCAAAACCACTAGATATAAGCGTGCGGCCGCCCCTACGATCTTCGAGAGCAGGAAGAATGAGGCCCCTGTCTTGTACCCCCTTCTCCCGATCCGGTCATCCAGATACGAGTAGATGGAGGTAAGTTGCAACTTATAGTATAGCGGTAGCAATACCTTGGCTATAATGATATATCCCACGAAGAAGCCTAATACAGTCTGCATATACGTCATATCGATCGCCCGCACCATGCCGGGTACCGATACGAACGTCACCCCCGATAAGGATGTCCCTACCATACCGATAGAAACGATATACCAAGGTGATTTCCTGTTCCCGAGGAAGAATGCCTCGTTGCTGTTATTACGTCCCGTGATCCATGCTATCAGCAGCAAGACGGCGAAATAGGCAGCGATAATAAAAAGGATCATATAGCTGTTCATGTATTGCTAACTTCTTTCTTCTTCTCCGCAAAGATACGGCTTTACTTTGAAATAACCGGCATATGCGTGGATTCTACCGTGATGGGTTTCTTGAAGCCCTTTAGGTAGTCCATGAAAGCGTCAGTCGATATGATACCTAAATTGTCGAATTCCGGGATCTCGTAGCCCTTGAATAAAGAGGCGTCGTACCCGTCTCCGCCATCGGTGATGAAAGCGTCTAGGGTCACCACGCAAGAGGTATTGTCCTCGATCTCGGTCTTTTGCCCGTCTCTCGTATAGACTATTTTCTCGATCTTATTTCCGCTTAGGGTAAGCGTGAGGTCGGAGGATTGAAGGAAACCGTTCGGATTCTTCCGTCCATCCTCCAATAGCTTCTTCAACCGCTTGCCGTCGAAACGATAGGCAACGATAGCGGAGCCGAAAGGCAGGATGTTGCCGGCACGCAGTCGGGTGATATCCCCTTTCGGGAGGGCCGCACGGATACCTCCGTAATGGTTTACGCCGATCACCGGCTGATCCTTGTAAGCGGGCATCTCTTTTTGGAAACGCTTGGCGTAAGCGGCCGTGACCAACGCCCCGATAGGCGTATAGTCGAACTTATTGATGGTACGGTCGTGGATCAAGGCCTCTTTTGCCGTGGCAAGTTTCTCGTTCAGCCGATATTTATCCATGATCTTCTCCACGGCCTCTCGCATCTCCGGGTTCTCCTCGCAGGCTACACGCACGGTATCCCCTTGGATGAAAGAGATATCCCGGTGTCCGTTGAAATCCTGTATCTGGAACAGCAGTTTCCCGATATGGGTACCGTTTACGCCGGCTTGGATGATGGGGATGTTATTGATTTTATCGAGCACCAGCTCATGCGAGTGGGCGGATATGATGGCGTCTACCTTATCGATGAACGGCAGTCCTTGGGCGTTCTCCTCGGTGATGCGGTAAGGCATTTTCATATCCGTGCCGATGTGCATCAAGAGGATAATCATATCGATCCGGCCCTCTTTCTTTAATTGGTAGACGGTTTGTATGCACGCCGCTCCCAGCGGATGCGTGAACTGAAGCCCTTTCAGGTTCTCCGGCTTGGTCTTGACGTAGGTGTCCGTCGTGGTCAGTCCGATGAAGGCTATGCGCAGGGAGGAGCCATCTTTCAACTTACGCTCTACGATACGGTAGGGACTCAACCAGCCGGGGTGAGTATATCTCTTCTCCTCGGTGATATTGGCGGCCACATGGGGGATATTTAGGGTGGCGGTGTCCACTAGGTAAGGAAGCCCCCAGTCGAACTCGTGGTTACCGATGGCGGACATTTCCACGTCCATCGCCTCGTACATCTCTTTGATAGGCTCGCCTTTCGTGATCTTGGAGAAATAGCTTCCGCTGAAATTATCTCCGCCTGAGACAACGATGGAATGCGGATAGCGTTGTTTCTCGTTTTGTGTCATTTGTACCAACCGGGCGGCTCCCGGCGTGATCCCGTCGGAGGCGAAAGCCCCATGGAAATCGTTGAATGAGAAAATGGCTAAAGTGTCTATCGAGCTAGACGGGGTGGCGATATCTTGAGCGAATAGGGGAGCGGTTAGCGCACTGCCTAGCAAAATCGCCGATACGAATTGTTTTTTCAGTCCCATGGTTGTATGTATTAATAGGGACAAAAGTAGGAAAAATAATGGGATTCACCGAGGAAAACGCCCGATTCGTCGAATTCTTTTTGATCGTTTTAAACCTTCGGCCTACCTTTGTGTCATAGTAATAGCTCGTGAGAGTGAAAGCGAACCGGTTGTTCATCATAACCGGGAAATAGGTAAACATTAAGTCAAAGGGCCGCCGTCTGGATAAGATGCGGCCCTTTTGATTTATTCGGACTTGAGGTTGTTTACGGGATTGTCGTGGGTGGTACGGAATACGTTATATCCGGAAACCGCCAGTATGACGGTGAGTACCAATACGCCTCCTCCCACGAATAGATACCAGGATAGCTGGATCTTTTCCGAGAATTGCTCTTGCCATTTCTGGGAGATATAGAAAGCGATACCGCAACCAAGTAAGATGGCCGGCAATGCCATGGTGATGATATCTTTCAAGAAAATATGGAGTATGTCTTTTACCGTGGCTCCGTTAATCTTGCGGATCGCCATTTCTTTCCGGCGACGGTTCACCTCGTCGTTCGTGTATCCGATCAATCCGATGAAGACGATCAGCAAGGTGACGATACCACCGATCATGACGGAGTCACGGAATTTCCGGGAGGAGGTGTATCCTTCCAGCATCTCGCTCTTGAAGGAGATCACGTTGAGTTCTTTATCCGGGATGAGTTGCCCCATTAGATCCTGCGTCTTGCGTAGGGCCTCGGAAGAAAGGCTATGGTATCGAATGACCATATGTTGGGCCGCCCCTTTCGTATAGAACATGATCTTGGCTCGCAGATCTTCTCCCGCTATGGAACCTAGGCGGAAATCCTCGAACACGCCCCGAATCGTGAAGAGAGGCATCGACTCGGACTTGGTATCGTGTCCGGTTATTTGTACTGTCTTGCCCACGGCTCCATCCTTCCAGTCGGCGAAAGGTTTCATGTATTCAATGAAATTGCGGCTCACCAGTATCTCTTGCGAGGAGGTGGTATTCTCTGTGAAGTATTGTCCTTCTACGATCGGGATTTCCAATACGTTCAGGTAATCGTTTCCTACGTCGTAGAGGTCGGCGATGTTGAATAGTTCCCGGTCGTCTCCCGGAAGATAGACGTTATTGCCCGAGGCTCCCCAGAAAGGAAGGTTATAGCAAGTCGTGATGGCGTCTACCTCGGGCAATCTCTGGGTTTCCTCGATCAGTTTGGCACGCCCCGTGGAGTCTACGGCGCCGATATACACATAGGCGAGGTTCTCGGGATTGTATCCCGGATGATCATTCACCATATGGTCGTATTGCTTGCCTACCACTAGCAATAAGGAGGCGAGGAAGCTGATTGCCGTGAACTGGAAGAACAAGAGTCCCAGTTTCCAAAGGCGGCGTGCTTCACGAATACTCCGGAAAACAGCCGCTACAGGAATGCGTCCTAAGAACCAGCCGGTAGCTATGCCCGTAGAGATAAGTACGACTATGACCGTGAGGCATATCGCCCACATACCCGTGGATAGGAATAACGATCGGACTCCCGTGCCGATCAGCTCCTTTATAATTCCTTGAAATCCTAGGATCAGAAGTACGACCAGCGCTAGTGCGACGGTGACGTGGGTCCCTACCTCGGACAACGCCATACCTTGGATATCCTTACCGCTCGCCCCGTAACATTTGCGTACGGCCATCTCTTTCGTGCGGTTCACGATGGAGGAGATCACGATCAATATATAGTTCATTACGGCGGTGAAGATCAATACGAAGGCGATGAACGAGAGGATCAAGGCCATACGTTTGGCCATATCGTCCTCCATATGTACGTTGAGTAGTTTGTGGAAGGTGAAGGTCAGTTCCACGCCGGCTTTCTTAAGGTCGTTTACGGGGAAATGCTTGTCGATCATCTGTCTCATTCCCGCTTCCAACTGGGCCTCTGTCGTACCCGGCGATACCTTGACATAACTTTGGTAGCGGTCGTTTCCGGTTAACATATGGGTTCCGTCCCACATGAACTTGCTGATGGAAGAAAGGGATACGATAATGTCATAACTCTGTTCGGTGTTGTCCGGTAGTTTCTTGAATACGCCGCCTATCGTGAGGGCTTGTCCCGGCGCGTCGTCAATCTCGAAGCGTTTTCCCATCACGTTACCGCCGATACGTTCGGCGATCTCGTCGGATACGAGCACGTACATGGGTTGGGAGAGAACTTGCTTAGGGTCTCCGATGAGCATGGGGCGGGGCAATACGTCGAAAAGACAACTGTCCGCTAGGATGAAGGTCGCTTTGAGCCGATGCTTGTTGTCGGACATCGTAAAAGGGGAGTTTCCCCGGAAGTACGTATAGCGTGTGGCGGCCTCGATCTCCGGTGTTTCTTGTTTCAAGAGGGGGATTACTCCGGCGGGCGTTTGCCCGTGGTCGCCCACTTCCCCGTTCATGAAAAATTTCTCATATACTCGATAGATCCGGTCTCCGTCCGGATAGAAGTTATCGTAGGTGTTCTCGAAGTGGACTTTAGCGATCAGCACCAAGCCGATGGTCAGTCCTATACCCAAGGAGATAATCTTCATTACATTGTGTTGCCCTCTCTTAAAAAGGGAGCGAATTGCGATCCCGATGTTTTTCATATTGTTATTGTATTATTTTCCGGTAAGATAAAATCAAATACCGTGCCATTGTGTTTATGTGGTTGAAAAACAGAGGGGTGAGTAGCGTATGATTATTTATGAGTGTCCAATAATTGGACAAGGGTGTCCAGATTTTGGACACCTTTGTTTAATACCTTTTCTCAATAGAGGCTCCGGGGAAATAATGCGTGAGGATTTTCCGGTACGAATACCCTTTGGCTCCCATCACGGCGGCTCCGATCTGGCAAAGCCCTACGCCATGTCCCCATCCGGCTCCTGTCAAGATGAAGCGGGAGGGGATATCGAGGCGGATATCCTTTTTGTCGACAACAAAGGCCGAGCTGTATAGATGCGTCTTGGATAATGTCCGGCGTATCTCAAGCTCTTTGCCGATGGTGAACGAACGGCGTACCCCTACGATCTTGAGTTTCGTGATACGTCCGGACGAACCTCTTTCCAACGGTACAAGATCGATGATCGGCCCGAAATCCATACCCGTTTTCCGGTGGATCAACCCCGATAGTTCCTCTTGCGTGTATTCTACTTTCCAACGGTAGAAATCCGTGGTCTCTTGATCGTAGTTGTTTAGCACTTGGCTAAGGATCTCCTTGTCTGCCGTATTGCAGAAGGCTTCGGGTGAGGTACGTATCCATTGTTCCGCTTCCCGCTCGTCCGTCAGGTCGGGATAGGCGGGAGTCTCGCCGTCCCTCAATGCGGTAAGATAGGAGTGGGGAACCGGTTCCCAGCAATTCTCGAATTTCTCGGTCACGCCTCCGCAGCATTTCGAGAAGCGGGCGTCGCAGATCGTATCGTTATCCATCAATACCTCTCCACGGGTCTCTTTGATCACCTCCCTGACTATCGGGTTCGATGCCCGGGTAATACCTTGGTAACGCTGGCAATGGTCGTCGGCACAGACATCGAACAGCTCATGGTCCTCCCGGTCGTACCAGCGGATCAAGGTCTCGTTGTCGCGGTAACAACTTTTATAGGGCGTAACCGATCCGTTCAAGCTGAAATTCTTCTCGACCTGCGCCAAGAGCCAGCTTCGTGAGATCACGGCATGGGCTTTCAGCAACTCTTTGGAGGCGTTGGCGCTCATCTCCGAGGAGATTACGCTGGTAAGGTATTCCTCCACGTCCACTTGGTTGATCGTGACGATTCCTTTATCGGTCGCCACGAGGTTCAACGCTCCCTTGAAGCGTTGATCCTCCTGTCGTTGCCAGTGAAAATCCACGCCGATCGTGACCGCCTTCAAGTCGAAAGAGGATTGCGGGCTGGTCGGCTCGAAGAATAGCTCCTGATAAAGCTTCCCATTGTACACGATCTTGCCGTTTACCCAGAGGGCACGTTGCTCGCCTATGGTGAACGTGCCGGTTTCCGTATGTACATACTCTTCGTTAAAAACAAATGAGACCGCTTTGTGGGTCATGATTCCCACATTGATTACAGGTGCTTCCATATCCTTATTCCTTTATTCTATTCTTTTTTCGCGTTCAGGGAATTAAATGTGAGGTAAGCGATCATGACAAGGTACATGACAACCGCTAGTATCTCGGCGGCATTGCTAGATGCCCATTCCTCGTTCATCAAGTTGATTCCGCCGAAGCGTAAGGCCGCGCTGACCACCCCCATCAAGGCACCGCCGGCGATAAAGCCGGAAGCCAGTAACGTACCTTTCTCCAAGCGGGCCGAGTTCAAGCTTTGGTCTTTGCTACGGCTTCCTACGTACCAACTGATCGCTCCACCGATCAAAAGCGGCGTATTCAGGTCCAAAGGGATAAACATACCCAAGGCGAATGCCAACGCCGGTATCTTGCAGAAGTTCAATACGACGGCGAGGACGGCTCCAATCGCATATAAAGCCCAAGGTGCCCCCGAACCACTCATCAACGGCTCGATAACGGCGGCCATAGCGTTCGCTTGCGGAGCGGCCAATTGCCCGGTCGTGAAACCGTACGTCTGGTTCAATATCAAGATCACGCCTCCTACCGTAGCGGCAGAAACTAATGTGCCTAAGAATTTCCAAGTCTCTTGCTTGGCGGGTGTGCTCCCCAGCCAATAGCCGATCTTTAAGTCGGTAATGAAACCTCCCGCCATGGAAAGCGCCGTACAAACCACGCCTCCGATAATCAGGGCGGATACCATGCCGGCCGGCCCTTTCAACCCTACGGAGACCAAGATGATGGAGGCGAGGATCAACGTCATGAGCGTCATGCCCGATACCGGGTTCGTCCCTACGATAGCGATAGCGTTTGCCGCTACGGTCGTAAACAGGAAAGCGATCACCCCGACCAGCAATAAGCCGATGGCGGCATGGAACCAATTATGAAGTACGCCGAACTGGAAGAACAGGAAGGTGACGATCAGCGATACGATGATACCGATCGTTATCACTTTCATCGACAAATCCTTTTGCGTACGTATAGTATTACTCTCCACAGCGTCTCCTTTTCCTTTCAACTCGTTCGCCGCCAAGCCTACGGCTCCTTTGATGATTCCCCAAGAGTTGATGATGCCGATCACCCCGGCGGTAGCGATACCTCCGATACCGATGTGGCGGGCGTAGGTGGTGAAGATTTGCTCGGCGCTCATGCTCCCGACGGTCGCCGTGATAGCGTCATTGCCGAACGTAAGTACGTCGGCGCTGAAAATGGCTCCAAGATTTTCATCACCAACGGCGGCGCTGAAAATGGCGGACATGGCGGGGATGATCACCAGCCATACCAAGAATGAACCGGCGCAGATGATCAAGGAGTATTTTAATCCGATGATGTAACCCAGACCTAGCACGGCTGCGCCCGTATTGACTTTCAACACGATCTTGGCTTTCTCCGCCAGCATCTCGCCGGCCCCGACGATACGGGTACTGATCGTCTCGCCCCACCAACCGAAGGTGGCGATGATGAAGTCGTACAAACCACCGATTAATCCGGCGAAGATCAAGGGCTTCGCTTGGCTTCCGCCTTTCTCGCCGGAGACGAGTACTTGCGTGGTAGCCGTAGCTTCCGGGAAGGGATACTTACCGTGCATGTCGGATACGAAATATTTACGGAACGGGATTAATAGCAAGATCCCGATGATACCTCCTAACAAGGAACTCATGAAAACCTCGAAGAAATTGACCGTGATCTCCGGATATTTGTCTTGCAGGATATAAAGGGCGGGCAAGGTGAAAATGGCCCCCGCCACGATCACGCCGCTACTGGCCCCGATAGACTGGATGATGACGTTCTCTCCCAAGGCGTTCTTCCGCTTGAATCCGCTGGACAACCCTACGGCGATGATAGCGATCGGGATGGCGGCCTCGAATACTTGACCGACCTTCAGGCCCAGATAAGCGGCCGCCGCGCTGAATATCACCGCCATGACCAATCCCCAAAGGACGGACCAAGGCGTAACCTCCGGATAGTGTTTGTTGGGAGACATAAGAGGCTTGTAGCTTTCCCCTTCTTTTAATTCTCGGTAGGCGTTTTCTGGCAGCCCGGTTACCTTTTCTTCATTTTCTGGTTTCACGATATTAAAATGTTAGATTATAAGTTCGTAATAGCTCCACCAAACGGGTGTTGGGTGACAAATTTATGTTTTCTGGCTGAGACATGCAAGGATTCTTTAGAATAGTTAGGGCAACCGTACCCAAATTATCTATATGAATTCTTGCCCAGTAGCGTATGAATTCTTGTTCGCATGCTGTATAATTCTACAAACCACGGCGTGATCTGTACAGACCAAGTCGTGGAATATACAAATCACGTCGTGGTCTGTACATCCCACGGCGATCATTTGGAAATAGATCAAGTAGTAAGTATGTTTGTATATGGCAAAAAGAATGTTTATTACTTGAGGACATGAACAATTATACCTAGAGCAGTTATAGTTGTACATATCAAGCAAGAGATGTGCGACTTGAATGGGATGGGGGAGAAGCCGAGTAAATAATTTGAGGTTTATCGTTAATTCGTAAATTCTTTCTATTTTTGTAGTCAAATACAGAAAGTAGATGAATCAAAGATATCCTTCAGCCTTGTTGGAAAATGCCGTGAATGAATTGGCTTCCTTGCCGGGGGTGGGGAGGAAGACAGCGCTCCGGCTAGCGCTTTATATGTTGCGCCGGGACGTCGGCTATACGGAAAACTTCGCCGCGGCCTTGGTCGCCCTCCGTCGAGACGTGAAGTACTGCAAGGTCTGCCATAATATATGTGATGATGAGGTTTGCTCTATTTGCGCCAACCCCAGCCGTGACCATTCCTTGGTTTGCGTGGTAGAGAATATCAAGGAGGTGATGGCGATAGAGAATACCGGGCAATTCCGTGGCGTATACCATGTGTTGGGCGGGATCATCTCGCCGATGGATGGTATCGGACCGGGCGACTTGCGTATCGACAGTCTGGTGCGACGTGTGGCCGAAGGTGAGGTGAAAGAGATCATCTTGGCGTTGAGCACTACCATGGAAGGCGATACGACTAACTTTTTTATTTACCGGAAGCTATCCGGTTACGATGTGAGGATCAGTGTCATCGCACGTGGCGTATCTATCGGTGACGAGATCGAGTATGCCGACGAGATCACCTTAGGACGATCCATTATCAATCGTACCGAGTTCAATCTCGCCTCTTCTAATTCATAAATCATAACTCATAATTAATATCCGGAATGACCTACGAAGAAACCAAGTTGTCCGTTATCATCGTTAACTATAATGTGAAGTATTTTCTGGAGCAATGCCTCTATTCTGTCCGTGCCGCCGTAACGGGGATGGACGCCGAGGTGTTCGTGGTGGATAATAACTCGACGGATGGATCTGTCGAATATCTCCGGCCTAAATTCCCGGAGGTGGTTTTCATTGAGAATAAAGATAATCCCGGTTTCGCCAAGGCTAATAATCAGGCGATTCGCCAGTGCACAGGGGAATACGTGTTATTGCTGAATCCCGATACCGTGGTGGGAGAGGAGAGCCTCCGCAGCCTGTGCTTCCAGATGGATGAGGATCCGGAGATCGGAGCTATCGGCGTGAAGATGCTGAATGGGCACGGGGTATTCTTGCCGGAGAGCAAACGGGCTTTCCCTTCGCCTTGGGTGTCGTTCTGCAAGATATTCGGTCTTTCAAAGCTGTTTCCTAACTCTCCTGCATTCGCACGTTATAGCCTGCCGTATCTGGATAAAGAGCAGACGCATAAGGTGGAGGTGCTGGCGGGTGCGTTCATGTTGCTTCGCCATGAGGCGTTGGATAAGGTTGGCTTGTTGGATGAGTCGTTCTTCATGTATGGGGAGGATATCGATTTGTCTTATCGGATCGTGTTGGGAGGCTATAAGAACTTGTACGTGCCGGAACGGATCCTGCATTATAAGGGGGAGAGTACGAAGCATGGTGACTTGAGGTACATAAGGGCTTTTTACGGTGCCATGTTGATTTTCTATAAGAAATATTATCCGGGAGCCGGTTGGTTGATGCGGATACTGATCCGGTTGGCTGTCCTGCTGAAAGCTTGCTGGGCGACGATTTCAGCCCCTCTACGCAAGAAGGCTAAAGCGGTTAAGCATCGCCGCCTTTTGATCTTGTGTAGGGAGGATCATTTTGAGGAGGTAAAGGCCGTTTGCCTGAAAGCTATGCCGGATCTGGAATTCGTGAATCTCTGGGATTTGGACGTGGAGCGTGTGATGGATGCTATCTGTCGCAAGAACCAGATGAAAGGCTTTACGGACTACGCTTTCTGCTTCCCCGATGCCCGTTACGAGCAGATGCTCTTGTTTATGGACAAGCTCGTGAACAAGAAAGCGGTTTTCCATATATATACGAAGAAGAGTGGTCGGCTTGTTTAAGTAATCCTTGGGTAAATATGTTGTTGTCGAATGATAGAGTCCGTTTGAGGGCATTGGAACCAGAGGATCTGGAGTTGTTGTATCGTTGGGAGAATGATCCGGAGTTATGGGAAGTAGGGAATACCTTGGCTCCCTATTCCCGTTATATATTGAAGGAATATATAGCGGGTAGCGACCGGAGTATCTATGAGTCTCGCCAACTTCGCTTCATGATCGAGGAATGCGATACGGGGACTTCCGTGGGGATCGTGGACTTATTCGATTTTGAGCCGCATCCGAACCGGGCGGCTTGCGGTATTATGCTGGACCGTAGGTATCAAGGACGTGGCTTCGCAACGGAAGCGTTAAGACTATTGATGGAATACGCTTATACGTTTTTGAAGCTTCATCAACTTTATGTGCATATTCCCGTGGCGAACGAGCCTAGCAAGAAATTATTTACCCGTCTGGGATTTGTCGAGGCGGGGACGCTTAAGGACTGGATCAAGACACCGGATGGTTATTCCGATGTCTGCATAATGCAGTTAATTTAAATACGGGTCCTTCGGATATTTTGTCCAAGTTTTATAATCATTGCCTAATAATTCTACGGAATCTTTCCAATAGCCCTCCCCATCGGCAGACAGGATATTATCGGTGGTGATATGGCTTACGGCCCACGAGTTCCGTTTGATTTCATGGTTTAATTGCCCTTCGGTCCATCCGGAGTATCCCAAGAAAAACTTCACTTTCCCATCGATTGGGTGCCCGTTGAGGATGTATCGTTTCAATGCGTTGAAATCCCCGTCGAAATATAAATAATCATTGATCTTTAATGCGTCCGGAATGATATTATCCCCTAAAGAATGAATAAAGAACAAACGGTTGGGGCTGACCGGCCCCCCCAGATAAATCGGTATCTCCGGAAATTCGGCAAACTCCTTGAAAAAAGAGTTTACGATAAGATCCGTTTTTTTATTCAAGACAAATCCCATCGATCCGTGTTCCGTATGCTCTATTAATAATACGACGGAACGTTGGAAATAGGCATCTTGTAAAAAAGGCTCGGCAATCAGAATACTTCCTTGAATAGGAAGGACATCGTTATGTGTTATTTTAAATATATTTTTATAAGATGCCATGATCGTGAATGTTAGGTTGTTACTAATTCACCGACAATATAAGGCGTTTTTTAATAAGAAGCAAATGAAAAGCCCGGGATTCAAGTTAATAAACGTGAACCGACCGGGCTTATTGTTAATTTATGCTTGATGATTTTCCTCGAATAATCTCAGTCTTTCGTCCAGCAAATCATATTGGTGATCTTTTATGAAAGAGGTACAAGCCCGTAGTCCTTGTTGGTTACTGCCTGTGGTACTTAATGATATGGCGCTTACTCCGTAATAAACCAGCTCTTCCATCAATTGTCCGCCGGTCATTCCCGGGTAACCGATCGTGAAATAGAAACCGTCGGCTATCGGTTGGTCCAGATCGTGATCATAAACGATTGTGAAACCATGATCCGTAAAAATCTTCTTTAGTTTCTCCGCACGACGTCCGTATTCTTTCACTTGCGAGACAAAGTCGAACGTACCGTCTGCGGCGGCCTTGAACATGGCGGCTAAGGCGAATTGGGCCGAGTGGCTGGTTCCGGAAGATAGGGCGTATAAGACACGGTGGATATATACCGTACCGAACGTACCGCCTCCATAACGCTGAGTCAATCCCGGATAGGAGCGATGGTAAAGTTTATTGGAGATCGCTGTCACGCCGATACGCTGCCCGGCATAGCTGAACGCTTTGGAACCGGATATCTGCATGATATAATTATCGGTATAACGGGCTACGCTCGCTTGGTAAGGAGGCTCGAAAGGACATCCGAGGTCCTTGCGGAAATCCATGGCAAAATAGGCGAGGTCCTCTATGACGATCACGTCGTATTTGTTGGCCATCTCGCCGATGATCTTCAACTCCTCATCGGTGAGGCAGAACCAAGCCGGATTGTTCGGGTTGGAATAGATCATCGCGGCAATATTGCCTTTGGAAAGATACGTTTCCAAGGCCTCACGCAATCGCTCGCCACGGTATTCGTATACGTCGAACGACTCATATTTATAGCCCATAACGGCTATTTGCTGTTTCTGCACGGGGAATCCGGGGTCGATAAACAAGATGGTGTCTTTTCCCGGCGTACATTGTCCGGCCGTAAGGAAAGAGGCGTATGTGCCCTGCATGGAACCGGTTACGGGTACGCAACACTCCGGGTCTATATCTATATTTATAAACGCCTTGATGCAAATACAAACTTCGGATCATTCAACTGAGTAGGCTGGAAGTCTGTAAACTTGCTGTCTACTGTAGTTACAATCTTATTACCCATAAATACAGAATAGAAATCAAAGTCTGCCAAGGTAGCCTTATTATTGGCAATCGGTTCTTTAGCATCTATTTCAATAGAGTTTCCACTCCAAAGATTTGTATTCTTAGCACCGATTGTACCTGAAGCTTTGTGTACCTTGCCTGTAGTCAAAATGATTACTACATCCTTGCGTCCTGTTGCAGAGTAGTATACCTTCTTAGTGAATGTATCACCTTCTTTAGCAGCTAACAAGTCTGCATTATCAATAGTCCACTCTACAAGAATTGTCTGTGTACCTTCAGGATCCTGAAGTTCTACTACCTTACCAACACTATTGTCACCAGTAGCAGGGTTAGTCTTAGCATCATTCAATTTGTAAATAGCATAGAATTCATCTTTCTTCAGACCAAGCGCATTATAAACATCTACATTCATAAATTGAACATCTGTTGTAACCGCTGCATCATCGCAACCTACATAAATATCCTCATGTTTCGGATAAGTTACTTCTTTACCATCTACATCATCTTTTACTATGTTGATTTTCACCCAACCAGCATTCAAGACTTTCTTTGTAGTAATCTCTCTCAACATAACACGTACCATTGGCTGACGATCAGCAGCAGCAACACCCGGTTCTCCGTATACAGTAGAAATAGCCTCACCATCTTCTAATTTCAAGAATGCATTCTGAGGAGTTTTATTATCTCCACTGATATAGTTGGACTGCGCAAACGCAATTTCCAAATCTAAATCAGCCAAATCACCTTCAAAAACTTTCTCTTCAGAAGCTGTAGCTCCACTTTTATCAGCTGTTTCTTTATAATGGAATGTGAATTTATCTTTTAGCACCAGTTTTTTAGGATCACTAGCGTCTACAGTAGCTGTAAGAGCAAAGTTAGCCTCTGCTTCAATAGCTTCCAAAGCTTGGCCTATCTTAGAACCTTTATCATCTGCACCATATAAATGTCCATCATTCGCTGCATTATTATTAACTTTATCTTTAAATGCAAGAACAAAGTCAGACCAGTTAGTCTTATAAATGGCAGCATAGTCAGAAGTAATCACTCTAGGTTCTTTCTCGTCTTTCAACTGAACAGACACCTGTAATGCAAGTGTTGAAACTTCTTTAGCATCCAAAGCTTTGATTTCTTCTGAAGTCGCACTGAATGTTACTTTCAGCATACGACAATTCTTGCCATCTATTTCTTTATCTACCAATTTATAAGAAGTTACTGTAGGATTAAACTTCTGAGAACGAGTAACGACCTCCTTATTGTCAGCTACATAATGAACAGATTTTTCTACAATCTGTGATTCACTTATATTTTGAGGATTAACATGATAGTAAGCTACAATTTTCGGAGTGAGCACATTAACTTTCATTGTATTCCGCTGCCAAACTTCACCAGTTTTTGTAGGAGTAGCATCGGATGTCTTCACTGTCCATTCATTGTAATTAAGGCTGATAGCCTTCATTGCTTGAATACCGCCCAAATAAGACTGTGGTTCGAAAACAAGGCTACTTAAAACTGCAGTATTCGTTTTCAATACAAATCCCTCCGGATATTCTTTCATACCACTAATCACGATGTTACCATCTTTGTTAACTGCAGCAGTAATCGTTCCTTCTGCCTTCCAAGATTGTGCAGGATCAGTCGGCTTTCCGTTCACATACCATATACCGCTAGCATCAGGAGTATAAATATCGGCAGCAGCTTGTACGCCAAGATCTTTTGCTGCATCACCTTCACCAATCCACCAATTGCCATCTTTGATGTAAGGAGTCAAACCGTCAGTACCATTAGTGCTATTGCCATCCTTACCTTCAGCCTGTACTTTCAAATCGGTATTTCCAATCCACCAGTTACCGTCTTTAATATAAGGAGTATCTCCGGCAGCCTTCCACTGAGTTTTCTCAGTACCTTTGTACCAATAGCCATCATCACCGATAGTGTAAACAATGCCGTCATTACCATTTACACCATCTTTACCATTAGTAATGTCATAAGTCTTCTCATTTCCCAAAACTACTTGAATACCATTAGCAATTGGTTTAACATCTTTGACCCACTGTCCACTATCCAGCACCTTCTGAATCTCAGCCAGTTTAGCGTCATTCGCATCAATGCGCTCATTAATCGCATTGATGTCATCATCGTAGTCCTTACAGCCTACATAGGTG
>OKSF01000493.1_pt1 | contig 37255 bp, 24 predicted proteins | sample 1606061 | NCBI WGS metagenome assembly OKSF01 (sample SAMEA3541567, study PRJEB24748) | human gut metagenome | biome: human gut; feature: human-associated habitat; material: faeces | place: China | collected 2012
ATTGGGTATGAAAGATGTTTGGTCATACTTGACTAAAGACAGCGCGGATTTCAATTGGGAAACTAAGTCCGAGTTGGAACACGCCGTTAAATATATCCCCAATGAATCTTGTAAGGAGTGCCATCAGAACTTATTCCCCGAAGGAATTACCGATGATGGTGTAACGGCACATTTATATTATGATGAGAATGAGAAAAAGCTAGATCTACAATGTATTAGTTGCCATTTGGATGCAGGACATTACAATCCGAACTACAATCACTCCAAGATGGTTGGTATACCAGGACAAAATACATCCGGGGCATCTTCGGATACCAGTTTGTTTTTTAAGGAACCAACTACAGTTACCTCTTTCACCGACTATGTAGAACAAATTCCCGGAACAATGGTCTCATTCAAGATGATTGCTATCCCCGGAGGTTCATTCAAAATGGGTAGTGAGGAAAAAGAGGCATTTCATAAAGCAGATGAGTCGCCTGTACACAACGTAACTGTCAGTCCGTTTTTCATGGCTGAGGTCGAGGTGACTTGGGATCAATACTGGGCTTTCTATGGGAATACGATGAGTGAGGGCCGTACCCCTCCAGAGACCGTATACGCAAATAACAGTAATCCGAATGTCGATGCCATCTCCGGTCCTACACCTCCGTTCGGTTTTCCGGATCAAGGCTGGGGTGGTGGAGATCGCCCGGCTATTACAATGACTCATTATGCGGCCGAGACTTTCTGCCAATGGTTATCCAAGAAAACAGGAAAGACTTATCGTTTACCGACCGAGGCGGAATGGGAATATGCGGCACGTGGCGGCACGGAAACGCCTTATTTCTTTACGGGCAATCCAAAAGATTTCTCCGATCAAGGCTTCTGGCGTAAATTTTTCGACGCAAAGACTGATAGTATAGGTTCTTATGTGATTTATAGCAAGAACAGCAAAAACAAGACGCAAGAACCGGATTTAGTAAAAGCCAATCCCTTTGGTTTAAAGAATATGTTGGGTAATGTAATGGAATATTGTGCCGACAAGTATGATCCTGAAGCTTACGCTAAAAGCGGAAGTAGCGCCACAGATCCATTGGTTACCGAAGGTACTGAGTGGGTAGTGAGAGGCGGTAATTACACCTCCGATGCGGCAGATCTTCGCTGCGCTTCCCGTGATTATACCAAACATGAAGCTTGGTTAAAAACCGATCCGCAACAACCGAAGAGTATCTGGTGGTACTCCGATATCAGAGGAATCGGTTTCCGTGTTGTATGTGAACCTAATAAATAGTGTCTAAAAAATAATATCATGAAAAAAGAGAACAGCATTAGCAGAAGATCATTTCTGAAAAGTTCAGCCCTAGCGGGTGCGCTTGGAGCAATTGGAACAGGTAGTACAGTTGGTGTATTAACTTCTTGTGGTGGAGGTGAAAGTGCGAACGCAATAAAGCCTTTGAAAGAACCCGGTACTTATTACGTGCCCGAATTACCAGATCTGGCGACTGATGGAAAAGAACTAAAAGCTGGTGTAATCGGTTGTGGCGGACGTGGTTCCGGAGCCGCTTTTAACTTCTTGAACGCTGCGAACGGCGTTACGATCGTGGCTTTAGGCGATACGTTCCAAGAACGTGTCGATGATTTGGCAAAGAAATTAAAAGATGAGAAAGGAATTGATGTACCGGCTGATAAACGTTTCGTCGGCTTGGATGCATACAAACAAGTGATTGATAGCGGTGTAGATGTAGTGATCGTCGCCACTCCTCCCGTATTCCGTCCAGTTCATTTCCAATACGCCACAGAAAAGGGCAAACATTCCTTCTTAGAGTAGCCTATCTGTGTTGATCCGGTTGGTTACCGTACCATTATGGCTACCGCAAAACAAGCTGCGGCAAAGAACTTATGTGTCGTAACCGGTACTCAACGCCATCACCAACGCAGTTATGTCGAGTCTTACAAGAAGATCATGGAAGGATTGATCGGTGAGATCACGGGCGGTACGGTTTACTGGAATCAGAATATGCTTTGGTATCGGGATCGTCAACCGGGATGGAACGATTGCGAATATATGATCAAAGACTGGGTAAACTGGAAATGGCTTTCCGGCGACCATATCGTAGAGCAACACGTACATAATATAGATGTATTCACTTGGTTCAGCGGATTGAAACCAGTCAAGGCTGTAGGTTTCGGTTCTCGCCACCGTCGTATCACTGGCGACCAATATGATAACTTCAGCGTTGATTTCACAATGGAAAATGGTATCCATATGCATAGTATGTGCCGCCAGATAGATGGTTGTGCAAATAATGTAAGCGAATTCATCCAAGGAACCAAGGGATCATGGAGCAGTGACACGATGGAGATCAAGGATTTGGCAGGAAACGTTATCTGGAAATATGATAGTGAGGCCGAAAAAGCGAACTTCAAGCAAACTGACCCGTATACATTAGAGCATGTAAACTGGATCAACTGCATCCGTGGTGGTAAACAAATCGAGCAAGCTTCTGAGACTGCTATCTCCAATATGGCCGCAATCATGGGTCGTGAGTCCGCTTACACGGGTGCCGAGACCACTTGGGATGCCATGACTGCCTCAGCATTGGATTACACTCCGAAAGATTTGAACTTAGGAAAGATGGATATGAGCGGCTTCGTCGTTCCTGTTCCGGGTAAACCAATCGACAAGAAATAATCCAGACTGTTTATGACATTAAATAGAAGAAACTTTTTAAGAACCTCCTTATCCGGCGCTGCTTTAGCGGTAGGAAGTACAGCCTTGGCCTCCTGCTCTTCCAAGCCGGCAAACACTGCCAAAGGAGAAAAAGGGAGCGACAAGCCCGGCAAGGACCTTGAATTAAAGCTTTCTTTCCAAGAGGGAATCGCCCCGGGTGAAAGTTTGAACGAGAAACTTGATTTTATGGAGAAGTTGGGCGTTGTAGGTTTTGAGCCGGGTGGCGGAGGATTAGCCGGCCGGGTAAACGAGATCAAGCAGGCCTTAAACGGACGTAATATCAAAGTGAGTGCCATTTGCGCCGGCTTCAAAGGCTTTATTCTTTCTACCGATCCAGCCATCCGCAAGGAATGCATGGATACGATGAAAGAGATCATCGCCGCAGCCGGTGAATTAGGTTCTACGGGCGTGATTATCGTCCCTGCCTTTAATGGTCAAGTCCCCGCCTTGCCTCATACGATGGAGACACGGGATTTTCTTTGCGAGCAATTCAACGAGATGGGAACTTTCGCCGCCCAGCATGGGACTAGCGTCATCTTTGAACCTTTGAACCGAAAAGAGTGTTTTTATCTACGTCAAGTAGCCGACGCCGCCTCTTTATGCCGGGATATCAATAATCCGGGCGGCCTCGCTGAACTCCAACAACTACCCGGTCAGCGTCGATGTAGCGTTCCAGTCCGCATTCGCCATGATTACCGTCGCTCTGATTTGCGGCGCTATCGCTGAACGTGTCAAGTACTCCACGTGGATGATTTTCGTCGCGCTGTGGATTACCTTCGATTACGCTCCGCTCGCCCACATGGTGTGGAATGGCGGTCTGCTGAGCGCTGACGGCGCGATCTCCCAGGCTATCGGCGCTGCCGCCCACGATTTCGCAGGTGGTACGGTCGTGCACATCAATGCTGCAGTCGCCGCTCTGGTGATCGTGTTGATCATCGGCAAGCGCAAGGGCTTCGGCACCCAGCCGTTCCGTCCGCACAATGTTCCGTTCGTGATGCTTGGCGCTTTCCTGCTGTGGTTCGGATGGTTCGGCTTCAACGCTGGTTCCGCGTTTGCCGCCAATGGCACCGCAGGCTACGCTTGGGTTTCCACTTCCGCTGCAACCGCCGCCGCAATGCTCTCTTGGGGCTTCACTGAGAAGATCCGCACCGGCCACTACACCGCCATGGGTGCCGCTTCCGGCATCGTCGCAGGTCTGGTTGCCATCACTCCGGCCGCCGATGTGGTTTCCCCGCTGTGGGCCATCGTGCTCGGTGCCATCGCCGGCGTGCTCACCTGCCTCGCTTGCGGCCTGAAGTTCAAGCTCGGCTACGATGATTCTCTCGACGTTGTCGGCGTCCACGGCGTCGGCGGCTTCACCGGCACTGTGCTTATCGGCTTCTTCGGCGAAGGTACCGGTCTGTTCGCGGGCGGCGACTGGAAGCAGCTGGTTGTGCAGCTCATCGTTGCCCTCGTTGCCATCATCTGGTCCGCTGTTGTCACCGGCATCATCGCCTTCGCTCTGGAGAAGACGATTGGTTGGCGTGTCACCGAAGCTCAGGAAGTCGGCGGTATCGATCTTGCCGATCAGGGCGAACGTGCTTACGATTTTGCTGGTACCGCCAGCTCTGTTCTCAAGGAGGTGAAGTGAGATGAAGCTCATTACCGCTATCATTCAGCCGCATAAGCTTGACGATGTCAAGGAAGCCCTCGCTGCCGCAGGTGTTCACGGTCTGACCGTGTCTGAGGCTAACGGTTACGGCCGCCAGCGTGGCCACACCGAGGTTTACCGTGGCGCCGAATACACCGTGGATCTCATTCCGAAGATTCGCGTCGAGGTGCTGTCCGATGACGCCGATGCCGAGACTCTGGTCGGTGTGATCGTCAAGTCCGCCGGCTCCGGCACCATCGGCGACGGCAAGGTCTGGGTTGCCCCGCTTGATTCGGTGACCCGCGTGCGTACCGGCGAGACCGGCTCTGCCGCTATCTGATAATTCATTCGGATAGATATTAAGGGCCCCGGGCTTGGGCTCGGGTTATCAATAGACAGATCCCCGTACGTGCTTCGCGCCGTGCGGGGATTTTCATACGATTTTCGCGTCAGATTGTCTGCTTCGGATTTCCCCGCTTTCGCTTTTATCTGCTCAGATTTGATTGTTTTTGCGAAGATTCATAAGGATTTGCTATGACTTCAGCGGTTGATGGTCTTAAACAACGTTTCATGGATATAAGTCAGCCGGATGCCGACGGCGTGTACCGCGATGGTGCGGCGAAACGTAAGGCTCGTACGGATCTGGCCATGGATTGCCTCAAACAATTGTGGCAGGAGGCTTGCCAGACGGTGTCTTTTGACGTTCCGCAGTCCGGCATTGGTCTTGGCGCGGTGGGTTCGTTGGCCCGCGGCCAAGTGGGACCGAGTTCCGATCTTGACTTGGTGGTCATTTATGAGCCTCACGCACTCACTGACCGGCAGCTCAACGAGCTTGCCAACAAATTGTGGTATCCGATTTGGGATTCGGGTCTTGATCTTGACCAGTCGGTGCGTACCCGCGCGCAGTGCGAGGCGGTCACCGACCATGATTTGCCTGCCGCGATGGGTTGGCTGGATGTGGTGCCGATCGCGGGCGATACGCAGCTGATCGAATCCACGGCCGTCTCCATTTTGGAGCGTTGGCGTAGGGCCGCCCGTAAGCGCTTGCCCGAATTGTTGGGCTCCGCCAAGTCTCGTTTGGATGAGTTCGGCCGTATGGCGTATAGCAATCAGCCTGATATTAAGGAGTCCCGCGGTGGTTTGCGCGATTCCGTGCTGGTCTCCGCGCTTGCCGCTTCTTGGCTTGCCGACCGCCCGCACGGCCAGTATGACGATGCCGTCGAACGGTTGCTGGATGTGCGCGATTGCATTCATTTGGTGGCCAATAAAGACACGAACATGTTGCTTGCTCCTTATCAGGCGAGGGTTTCGGCGATGTTGGGTTTGGCTGATCCGACGTTGCCGAATGGCGAGCGTGAGGCGAAGTCGATTGATGATTTGCAGACGTTGCTTGCGCGTGTTGGTCGCCAGATCGCGTTTTCGCTTGATTCCACGGCTTCTCGCGCTGAGCATTCGTTGACTCATGAGAAGCCTCGTTTTGCGTTTTTCCAGGTGTTCCAGCCTCGTGGCGGCGGTAAGCGCCAGGCGCCTACGTTTGATGTGATTGCGCCCGGTATCGCCAAGCATGAGGAGGAGATCGTGCTTGCGCCGGGTGCCGATCCGAAGTCCGATCCGTGTCTTGCGTTGCGGGCTGCTGTTGCTGCGGCTGAGTTTGGTCTGCCGATCGCGCCCGGCACGTTGCAGAATCTGAAGTCGTGTCCGATCGATGATCGCACGTGGAATGATGAGTCGCGTAGTCTGTTCTTGCGTTTGCTTGCGAGCGGTCCCGCGTTGTTGCAGGTGTGGGAGGAGATTGATTTTGTCGATATTCCGGGTCGGCTGATTCCGGAATGGTTGGCGATTCGTAATCGCCCGAGTGCTTCGGCTGCGCATCGGTATACGATTGACCGTCATTCGGTTGAGGTGGTCACGCGGCTTGGCCGTGAAACACCTCGTGGAAACCGTTATGATGATCGGCATTATCAGGCGTTGCTGTTGGCTGGTATTTTGCATGATATCGGCAAGCGTCCGGGGATTGCCGATCATGCTGCGGAGGGTGCCCGCCATGCGTCTACGGTGTTGAAACGTATGGGTTTTGACCGTGACATTATTTGGTGGGTCACGTTGCTGGTGCGTGAGCATCTTACGTTGTCGGAGTTTGCGACTGGCCAGAATCCTAATGATCCGAATGTTGGCGACGAATTGGCCTCTCGTCTTGATCATGATCCGCTGCTGCTTGACATGCTGTTCGATCTGACTCGTGCTGACGGTTCATCGTTGGGTGCCACGTCCGGCGAGACCATTTCCAAACAGTACGGCTGGAGCAAGTGGCGTGAAACCCTCGTCCGAACCATGTACGATGCCACCCGCTGTCACATGTGATGCCGCGTAGGCTGTGAGCGAATGCCCGGCAAAGCGACATGGTTGCCGATGCGGTACCCGCCGCGTCGGCGGAAACCCATCGTTTAAGAAAAAGTGGGGAACATATCACCTTCGGTTCACTTAAGCAAGTCACAACCAGGGGAATGGGCACCCGTACGGAAGATGTCCCCAAGTTGTCCACTTGGTTATCCCCATTTGGTGGATAACTCGATATGTTTTCCACATAGTTATCCCCAGTATGTGGATAACTCGGGTTTTTTCGGCTTTCTTATCCACAGCGAACCGATTCGCGCGTGTCGGGTGATTCCGATCCTGCCAATGCGGAGATTCCTCCAGAATCTCATCGCAATATCATTCGTGAAGTGGCACAGGTATTATGGTTTTTCCCGGTACACCACACATCGAAGAGCTGGAGAAGCATGGCGGAGAGCAATTCTTGGAACAATGGCCTGAATCAAGGGCAAAACCGCGGTTTTTCAGGCAATGGCAGCATTTCCGGCGCGTCGGGAACGGCTATTCGCGACGCCATCTTCGACCGTGTGCCGCCACATGACGACGCCGCCGAAATGGCGGTGCTCGGCGGCATGCTCATGAGCAAAGACGCCATCGGCGAAGTCTCGCAGATGATTGACATCACCGACTTCTACCAGCCGCGCAACCAAACCGTGTACGAAGCCATCATCAACCTGTTCTCCGCATCGCAGCCCGTCGACGCGGTGCTGGTGGCCAACCAGCTGCTCAAAGACGGCGACCTCGAAAAAGTGGGGGGATCCGACTATCTGCACAGCCTCGTCGCATCCGTGCCGACCGCAGCCAACGCAACCTTCTATGCCGACATCATCCACCAGCGTGCCATCCTGCGCAATGTGATCGCAGCCGGCACCAAAATCGCACAGCTCGGCTACACCGCCGAAGGATCCCAAGCCGAAGACGTCGTCAACCTGGCACAGGCCGAAGTCTACGAAATGTCGACCGGCAAAGTGAGGCAGGATTACGCGCCGATCGGCACCGTCATCACCGACACCCTCGACCAAATCGACCGACTGCAAAACGGCGAGGTTTCCAAAGGCGTGCCAACCGGATTCCGTGACATCGACGACGTGACGCAAGGCCTGCAGCCGGGCCAGATGATCGTCGTTGCAGGCCGACCGGCCATGGGTAAGTCCACGCTCGGCGTTGATTTCGCGCGAGCTGCGGCGCTGCACCACAATATGACGTCCGTGATCTTCAGCTTGGAAATGAGCAAAACCGAACTTGCGCAACGAATCATTTCGGCGGAAGCGAATATTCCGCTGTCAGCCATGCGCCGAGCGGAAGAAATCACGCAGGAACGTTGGAATATCCTCAATAATCTGCAGGATAAACTGCAGAACGCACCATTATTCATCGACGATAGTCCGAACATGAGTTTGATGGAGATCCGTGCGAAATGCCGCCGATTGAAGCAGACGAACGATCTGAAATTAGTGGTGATCGATTACCTGCAGCTCATGACTTCCGGCAAGGCCGTGGAAAGCCGCCAGCAGGAAGTGTCTGATTTCTCGCGTGCATTGAAGCTGCTTGCCAAGGAATTGGAAGTGCCGGTGGTGGCGCTGAGCCAGCTGAACCGTGGCCCCGAAATGCGTCAGGATAAAAAGCCGCAGCTTTCGGATTTGCGCGAATCCGGTTCTATCGAACAGGACGCCGACGTGGTGTTCCTCGTGCACAGGCCGGACGCCTACGACAAGGAAGATCGCCCGGGCGAGGCCGATATCATCATGGCGAAGCATCGTAACGGTCCGACGCAGACGTTCAATCTCGCGTTCCTTGGCGCATACTCCAAGTTCAAAGATATGCCGCAGGACTACCAGAGCCAACAGGAGGTATAGCATGGCGTGGAACTCATTCGCAACGCCGTTGATCGGCAAGGCCGTGCGTGCGGCCTCCCGCCTGGCACATGGCGGCGGCAGCGCGTTCCCCGGCAAAATCGTGGAACGGATCGACCCGCAATTCCTCGCACGCACCCTGCAGCAGCTACCGCTTGGCGTGGTGCTCGTGTCTGGCACGAACGGCAAAACCACCACCACGCGCATGGTGGCAAGCATGCTGGAATCGTTGGGATTGAAGGTATTCACCAATCCGACCGGATCGAATTTCACCCGCGGCGTGGTCTCGTCGCTGCTGGCCGAAGTCTCGCTCGGCGGCAAACTGGACGCCGACATCGCCGTACTGGAACTCGACGAAGCGTACGCGGTGCATTTCGTCAAACAAGTGCAACCCGACTACTGCCTGCTGCTCAACGTGATGCGCGACCAGCTCGACCGTTTCGGCGAAATCGACAATACCGCACGACTGCTGAGCAAAGCCGCCGAAGCGACCACCGGAACCGTAGTGCTCAATCGTGAGGATCCACGCATCGCACGACTTGCTGACGTCGCACATACTGAAGATGGTGTGGAAGTGCGCTATTTCGGTCTTGACGGGTCGTTGCGCAGCTTCTTCCCGTCCGACGACGACATGCGCACGACAGTCGATACTGCATCGTCCGCTGATACTGCATCGTCCGAATCTGCAGAATCGTCCGCAAATATTGAGATTGACGATGCTTCGGCAATCGCGAAAACTGGGGAAAATGCAGAAAAATCGGAAGATGCGGCAATTGCGGAACAGCTACCAGCTGACGTGACCTTGCTTGCCGTGGGCGACCATCGTGCCAGTTTCGGCATCGACGGTGAAACGTACGAAACCGGTGTGAGACTGGAAGGCGTGTACAACCTGTACAACGCGGCGGCCGCGCTGGCCGTCGTGCGAGCGGTCGTGGCCGATGCGCAAGCAATGTTCCTGCCGTTCGAGCAGAACGTAACCGACGAACTATTGCGACAAGTGGGAATCTCACAGCGCATGATCGACTTCGCGCATTCCACCACGCAAGCCATGATCGACGCGGCAGCCGAAGTCACTCCGGCGTTCGGACGCGGCGAGGTCATCGACGTGAACGGCTCGCCGGTGGAGCTGCTGCTCGTCAAAAACCCCATGGGATTCCGTCTGTCGCTCGCATCCTTCACCCCTGAAGGCTGCGACACCATGATCGCCATCAACGACGAATACGCCGACGGGCGTGACATGAGCTGGCTGTGGGACGTGGACTTCTCCTCGCTGCGAGACACCGGTGTGGCCATGGTTTCGGGCGTGCGTGCCTGGGACATGGCGTTGCGCCTCGAATACGATCAGGTGCCGGTGAATAGCGTCAACACGGAACTTGAAGAGGCCGTCTCAACGTTCGTGAACGCGAATCCGGGCACCCCCAAGCACATTTACTGCACATACACGGCAATGCTCAAAACGCGAGCCGCGCTCGGCAAAATCGCCGAAGTCGCCGACGCTGGCGTGGGCAAATAACAGCGCGAATCCGCGCAACGCATGAAAACGCATGAAGAACGTATGAACCGCATGAGGGAGACGATATGAGCCAGGTAATCGACATCGTGTCGCTATATCCGAAAGACATGAACATTTACGGCGACTCCGGCAACGTGCTCACCATCCAGCGCCGTCTCGCCCTATACGGCTACGAGCCGCGCGTGCACGCCTACAATCAGGGCGACGCGTGGCCCGAACACGTCGACATGATTCTGGGCGGCGGCGGCCAAGACACCGGCCAGAAGAAAATCATCGACGACTTCTTCAAACGCGCCGACCTGCTGCGATCGCTGGCCGCCGGCGGCACCCCCATGCTCATGATTTGCGGTCTGTACCAGCTGTTCGGCGAATATTTCGAAACGGTGGATGGTTCCCGACTCGACGGCATCGGCGTGATCGGCGCGTACACGGTCGGTCAGGAAGTGCGCATGATCGGCAATCTGACCGAGCATTCCGCCGATTTCGGTGACATCATCGGCTACGAAAACCATTCCGGCCAAACCTTCCTGCGCGAAGGCGTGCAGCCGCTCGGCACCGTCGACGCGGATAGCACCGGCAATAATGGCGAGGATCATACGGAAGGCGCCCGCGTCAACAATGTGATCGGCACATACATGCACGGCTCGCTGCTGCCGAAAAACCCCGCGATCGCCGATTTTCTGATCCGCACCGCCGCAGAACGCCGGTATGGTTCGTTCGATCCGGCCGCTGCAGGGCAGACGGAAGCGCAGCGTGCGGAACTTGATCGCATCAACACGATTGCCAGCAACGCGCGTCGCGTGGCCATGTCACGACCGCGCTGATTGTTTTCGCGCTGTTTCGTAGTTTTCGCGTTTTCGTACGCTGTGAGCATACGGCAGCGAGTCTTCCGCAGAATTGTAACGATTGACTAGTTTCGTTGACGTTATTTGTGAAGAAAATGCGATAGAGTGGGTACCACCATCACCTAAGGAGGTAATCATGGCTGATTTTGATTTTGGTGACGGCCTGCGTAAGGTCTTCCTCGCCGGCGTTGGCGCTTTGGCGACCACGGTTGAGAAGAGCCAGGAAATCGTTGACGATCTCGTCAAGAAGGGCGAGCTGACCGTCGAACAGGGCAAGGCCCTCAACGCCGAACTCAAGCACAAGGTCGCGGAGGTCAAGGAATCCTCTGAAGCCAAGGCTGCAGAGGAAACCAAGGAAGCCGAACCTGAAGCCAAAGCCGAGTAACGTTCAATCGTTCACATCGCCGTCTGCTCGTCGCATCACGTTCAGACGGCGATTTGTTATGCGGAACTTGCGAAACATGCGAACGGCCGTGTGCGGAACGTAAGAAACGTGCGAAACATGCGAATCGCATGAAATACGCGGGACGCAAGTCTCCTCATGAATCCCACTCATCGTAATCCGACCAACGTTTGCGAGCAGCGATATGTCTTTGAATTCTCCGATCGAGCCGGATGCGGCCCGACCCGAAAGCGTGGAGCCGGTCACACTTTCCGACCGAGTCAACGCGGTGATCAATCCGACGGCGAACCCCTCGTCCGACGCGGCTACGGCAACGGCAGCCAAATCCGCGGGAAAAACGGGAATCCCGCAATCGCAAGGCAAGCAGAACGACGCAACCTTTACGCAATCCGAAACCATCGGACTGTTCGGCCCGCGTAAAGACTCATTCTCGCAGCGCTACCACCTGACTCGTCGAGGCAAACTGAAGCGACTTGCGCAAATCGCGCAAATCGTCAACCAATTCGACATTGTGCACGGCCTGACCCCCGTCAAAATGCGGCTCATGTTCGAAGCGCTTGGCCCAACTTTCGTGAAAGTCGGACAGATCCTGTCCATGCGCTCCGAAATCCTGCCCCAATCGTTCTGCGACGAACTCGCCAAACTGCGCGCCGACGCCGACCCCATGCCGTACGGCACCGTCCTGCAAGTGCTGGAAGACGAATACGGACGCCCGGCAGGCGAAATCTTCGACCATATCGACGCCACACCGCTCGGATCGGCAAGCCTCGCGCAAGTGCATCGTGCGAAACTCACTACCGGAGAAGATGTGGCCGTCAAAGTGCAACGCCCGGGCGTGCGCGAAACCATGGCACAGGATGTGTCCATCATGCGCACCATCGCACGAATAGCCGCCAAAACCATGCCCAGCGCCCAAGTGGTCGATCTCTCCGGCGTGGTCGAAGAACTGTGGGACACCTTCGAAGCCGAAACTGACTTCATGATCGAAGCGCGAAATCTGGCGGAATTCAAACGATTCTGCGAACACTACAAATACATGGACTGCCCGAAGCCATACTCCGACCTGTGCACCGAACACGTGGTGGTCATGGACTACGTCGAAGGCATTTCCGTCTCGCATCCTGATGAGCTCATCGAAGCGGGCTACGATCTGAAGGAAATCGGCACCAAACTGGTCGACAATTACGCCACGCAAGTGCTTGACGAAGGCTTCTTCCACGCGGATCCGCACCCGGGCAACATCATGGTGCGCGGCGGGCAGATCGTGCTGCTCGACCTAGGCATGACGGGCCGGCTTAATGCCAAAACCCGTTCCGTCTTGAAAGACATGATTTTCGCGGTCGCCAAACAGGATTCGCCCGCGCTTGCCGACGGTCTGCTGCGTTTCGCCGGTGCCGAGGCCGATCCGGAGGATTATCCGGCGTTATTGGCCGACTTGGATGTGATCGTCAAGGAATTCGGCACAGTGGATTTGGCCGAGCTGGATATCGCCGCCATGCTCACCGCATTGACGCAAATGGCGCAACGACACGGCATTGAAGTGCCGAGCACCGTCACCACGGTCGGGCGTGCGCTGGTCACTTTGGAAGGCCTGCTCGACGAGTTCATTCCAGACGTGAATATGATTCAGATCATCTCCGACCATATCGCCGCAAGCACGTCGAAGAAGGATTTCGCCAAGGATGAGGCGAAATCGCTGGTTATCGAAGGTCATCAGGCGCTGCACAGTCTGCTCGCTGCCGCCAATGAGCTGAAAGTGGCCTCCCGTATGCTTACGCGCGGCCAGTTGCGCGTGAATATGGAGATGGTCGGCTCGCAGGAACCGATCCATCTGCTTGCCAACATGGTGAACAGGCTTACGATGGCGCTGATCGTCGTCGGATTGTTCATCGGCTCGTCGATCGTGTACTATGCGGGCATCAAACCGGTGATTTTCGGTATTCCGATCGTTGGTTTCCTCGGCTATGTGATCGCGTTCGTTTTGTCCGTCTGGATCGTGTTCGACATTTACTTCAAGGGACGTTCCAACAAAAAGCGATGACGCTAGTCTAGGGGGAGAGTGGATTCGCGTTGGATGAGGCGGCAGGGGAGGTATTCCGTGCCGTGGTGGGGCTGGCCGTTGATGGCGTCCATCAGGTAGCGGGCAGCTTTGCGGCCGATGAGTTCCGTTTCATTGTCGATGCTGGTCAGCGGCGGGCGGGAGCTCTTGGTGAGCACGTCCCAATTATCGTGGCCGATCACCGCCACATCCTCAGGAATGCGTAGATGCTGCGACTTCAACGCGTCAATGCATCCTCGTGCCAGCTGATCGCTCTGGCATACCACGGCGTCGAACTTCACGCCTTGGTCGAGCAGCAGTCTGGTGGCGGCACGCCCCCAATTCTCGTCCCAACGGCCATAGCGAATCGGGCCAGCCGGTTCCAAACCAACCTCGGCCAACGCTTCCAACGCGCCCTTGGTGCGGTCGGTGGAGGCCGTATACGTTTCATCGCCGCCAATAATGGCGATACGGTTGCGTCCGCACGAAATCAGATGATTCACGGCCATGCGCCCGGCGTCCACATTGTCACACGTCACCGAACAATCGTTGGTGTCGGTGGAAGGACCATACACATACACCAGCGGCACGCCCCAATCACGCCCCAGCGACGGGCGCGGATTCGTCTCGCACTGCACAATCAGCAGGCCGTCCACTTTCAGCGACAGCAGTTTCTCTACATGGCTGCGTTCCAGCGCATCGTCACCGCGAGCATTGGCGAGTAGTACCGATGTCGATTGTGCGCGCAGCTCGTTTTCGGCGCCAATAAGAATAGGCGTGGAGAAACGGCCTTGCAGATCGGAAGTGACCAAACCGATGGTTCCGCTTCTGCCGCTTGCCAACGATTGCGCCAGCTTGTTCGGGGAATAGTTGAGTTGCCGCGCTGCCTCCATCACGCGCTCGCGGGTGTCTTCGCTGACGCGCGGTTTGCCATGCAGCGCCTTTGAAGCCGTTGCCAAAGACACGTTGGCCAGCGCTGCTACATCTTCAAGCCTTGCTGTTGAGTGAGTATCTGCAGTTGCCATGATGTTCCCCTTTTTTTTACGGTGTGACGAAAACGTTGGCTGCGCGTCGATGCGCTTCGCCGCCCTTGTATTGCGTAATATTATACGACAAAACTGCGAAAGTTTTCGCATCGTGTCAAAAAGTGGACAAAACGGCTTTATATAGCCGATTGCTGACATTTTCACTTGCAAATTGCGAAACTTTCGCATTTGCGAAAATGAACACATTTTTCTTTCGCATTTTCTGCATCTCACGTCATTTTTTGCTGTCATAAACGATTCTTAAAATGCTAAGAATCGTTTATTTATAACGGTTTTATCGACATGAATACCTTTGCATTCTGATGTGCGAAAGCGATTTTGCAAAATCTGGAGAAAACCATATACTGAGAAAAGGCTTTCGCACTACGGTTCAATCGAAGGAGAACAACCGGAAATCGTGAAGGCAGACGGCGGAAGGCCCGCCGGATGGCTCAAAGCTGAGCGATACATAGAGAAAGAAGTAGACATGGTGTCTTTCAACAAGGTCACTCGCGTTATTGCCGGCATCGCGGCAACCGCGTTGCTTATTCCGATGGCTGCATGCGGCGGTGGTTCCAGCAGTGGTGGATCCGCGGCTCCGGCCGATATTCCGGCAGCCGGCACTGATGACGGCACTGAGATCACTCTGTGGACCCGTTCTCCGCTGGAGCGTCAGGCCAAGAACGCGGTGAAGGCCTACAACGCCTCCCACAAGAACCAGGTCAAGCTGGAAATCATTCCGAACGACGATATGGAAGGCAAGGTTGGTGGTGCTTCCCAGACCGATTCCCTTCCGGACATTCTCGCCGGTGACGTGGTGCGTATTCCGTACTGGGCTTCTGAAGGCATCTTCACCGACATCACCAAGCAGATCGACGGACTCGACAACAAGTCCGACCTGCAGCAGGGCCACATTGAAGCCGGTACCGTGGATGGCAAGGAATACACGCTGCCGTTCATCACCGACGTTTCCGTGATGGTATGGAACAAGAATCTGTACAAGGAAGCAGGTCTTGACCCGGAGAAGGGTCCGAGCAGCATCGACGAGTTCGTTGAGCAGGCCAAGGCGGTCGCGGCCCTCAACAAGGACGGCGTGGCAGGCTCCTACTTGGCCGGCCAGTCCGGTGGCGCTCTCGTGTTCGACCTGTTCCCGTCCGTGTGGGCTGACGGCGAATCCGTGATGAACGCAGATGGCACCGAAGCCACCCTCGACAACGATTCCATGAAGGCCGTGCTCGACGCCTACAAGGAACTCGCCAACACCACCAACGGCTTGGGCGCAGGTTCCAAGGAAGAAACCGGTGCCACCTGGACCGCTCCGTTCGCCAACGGCAACATCGGTGTGATGCCGTATCCGAACACCTCTTCCACCGCACTGTTCGAAGCTGAGAAGGACGGCGGCTTCGAAGTGGGTGTCACCCCGATCCCGGGCACCAAGGAAGGCAAGACCTCCACGTTCCTCGGCGGCGATGCCATGGGCATCTCCAAGGACTGCAAGCACGTCGCTCAGGCTTGGAACTTCCTCGCATGGCTCATGAGCGATGACGCCCAGAAGGAAGTCTTCGCAGCCAACGGCGACACCGCATCCAACATCCAGACCCTGAAGACCGCCTACGACGATGCCGATCCTCGCGTCCAGACCATCAACTCCGTAATCATCGACGGCAATGGCCAGACCCCGAAGTCCGCAGCTTTCAATGAGGCCTTCAACGCAGCCGGTTCCCCGTGGCAGCTGCTCATCCAGAACGCAGTCTGGGGCGATGGCGATCTCAAGGCCGACAACCAGGCCATCACCGACGTGCTGGGTCAGTGAGGTGAGCCACTGAAAACAAACTTCTCCTCCTTTTTCTCCTTTCCCCGATTTACATAACTTAAGAACAACTGAATATCGAATAACTGAATATCGAAAACAAAAATCGACAGACCACAGTTGTGGTCTGCCATGGAGATCGACAATACTTCAAAAACAATGTCGGTCTTCATGGCGGATTTCAACGGCCGCACGAGACGGAATCGCACTTCCAAACGCATATCCAATCGCTTGGCCATTTATGTCGAAAACCCCGAACGATTCAAGAGAGAGTCGCCAAAAGTGTTCCAAGGAGGGAATATGACTACTGTTTCCAAGAACGCTGCGCCAGTGAAGACGCATCGTTCCAAGGCCAAGGCGGAGGCAACCCGTCGTGGCCTGCTGTATGCGCTGCCTGATTGGCTGATGATCATCATGCTGTTCTTCGTGCCAATCGTGCTGCTCGTCATCATGGCCGGTTCCCGCTGGTCGTTGATGGGCGGTAACCGTGGTTGGAATTTCCCTGAGAATTTCGTCAAGGTTTTCGAAAATAAACTGCTCGGACAGTCGGTGTTGTTCACACTTGAATACACCGTGATCGTCACGATTTTCCTGCTGGTGCTCGGCCTTGGCCTGGCGCTGATCGTGCAGGAAAGCACCAAGTGGAACAATATGCTGCGCACGTGCTTCCTGCTGCCGTCCGCAACTGGTCTCGCCTCCGCTTCGCTGCTGTTCTACGCGCTGTACTCCCCGCAGGTGGGCCCCGTCACTAAGATCCTGAGCTTCTTCGGATTGATGGATGAGGGCGGTTCCGTGCTCGCCACCGGCCAGAGCGCGCTGTGGGCCACCATTATTGTGATCGTCTGGCGTTTCTCCGGCTACTACATGCTGCTCATGATGATCGGCCTGCAAGCCATTCCGGGCGACCTGTATGAGGCCGCGCGCATGGACGGTGCTGGCACGTGGCGCATTTTCCGTTCCATCACCCTGCCGCTGATGAAGCCGACCATCGTGATGTGTCTGATCTACTGCGTCACCGGTTCCATCCTCGCGTTCGACCAGTTCTTCATTCTGACCAAGGGCGGTCCGAACAATTCCACCATGACCGTAGTGCAGCTCATCTATAACTTCGCATTCGATTCCAAGAAGGATCTGGGCATGGCGGCCGCACTGTCGCTGATCGTGCTTGCGGCCCTCGTGGTGATCAATTCCATCCAGATGCGCGGTATGCGCGACAACACCAAGTGAGCAAGGGGAGGGAACTCACATGACTACTCCATTGTGGAAGCGCGTAATCGTCTATATTCTCGAAGGTCTGCTGGCTCTGGTCTTCATTTCGCCGCTGATCTGGGTGGTGGTCTGCTCGTTCAGTCCGCAGCCTGGTTCCGCACAATCCAAGGGCTGGGGTGTGAACAACTATCTGACGTTGTTCGGCTACCAGGAAGGCCTGCCGAAGTACCTGTTCAACTCGGTGGTGGTGACGTTGGTCGCCGTGGTGTTCTCCGTGGTGGTGTGCACGCTCGCAGGCTATTCGTTCTCCCGTTTCGACTATCCGGGCCGCAATCTCGGATTCATGGTGACGCTGTCCATTTTGATGGTACCGTATGCGTCTCTGCTGATTCCGCTGATGGTGTGGTACAAGGATATTGGTCTGAACGATTCCTTGCTGGGTGTCGGTTTGGTTATTACCTTGTTCCAGCTGCCGATGAGCACGTTCATCATGCGTAATGCTTTCGATGCGATTCCGAAGGATATGGAAGAGGCCGCCATGGTCGATGGCTGCAACTCCCTGCAGTCGCTGATTAAGATTCTGGTGCCGGTCGTCAAGCCGTCGATGGTCACTGTCGGTCTGCTTGCTTTCCTTGAGGCTTGGAACAATTTCATGATTCCGCTGTACCTGTCGAGTTCGTCGAACGCCACGCTGCCGCTCGCTTTGGTGAACATGCGTCAGCAGACTATGGGCGTCATTGATTACGGTGCCACCGAAGCTGGCGTCGTGATTCTGATGATCCCCGCAGCCATCCTCTTCCTAGCCCTCCAGAAGTACTACGTCAAAGGGTTTATGGCTGGAGCCGTCAAGGGCTGACACCTGGCGATGTCAGCCCTTGGGAGACAGCCCAGTGGACTGTTTCCAGGCTTCGGCCTGAGCAGAACCGAAGGCGGAGTAGCCAAGAGCCGTCAAGGGCTGGCGAAGTCCTTAATCTTAAGGAAATATCATGAATGTAACTATTACTTCTCCTTTCTGGAAGCAGCGTCGCGACCAGATCGTTGAATCCGTCATTCCCTATCAGTGGGGTGTGATGAATGATGAGATTGCCACTGAAGTTCCGGATGATCCGGCTGGCAATCAGCTTGCCGATAATAAAAGTCATGCCGTGGAGAATCTGCGTATCGCAGCCGGTGATGAGGCCGGTGAATTTCATGGCATGGTCTTCCAGGATTCCGACATATATAAGTGGTTGGAGGAAGCGGCTTACGCACTGTCGTATCATCCTGATCCGCAATTGCGGGAACTGTGCGATGAAACCGTCGACCTCATCGCGCGTGCGCAACAATCGGACGGATATTTGGACACTCCGTACCAAATCAAAACCGGTGAATGGGCGCATCGTGAGCGTTTCACACTGATTCAGCAAAGCCATGAAATGTATGTCATGGGCCACTATATTGAGGCTGCTGTCGCCTATCATGAGGTGACCGGTAACCAGCAGGCGCTTGACGTGGCGTGCCGTATGGCGGATTGCATCGATGCCAATTTCGGCCCGGAGGACGGCAAGATCCACGGTGCTGATGGGCATCCGGAAATCGAATTGGCGTTGGCGAAGCTGTATGATGCGACCGGTGAGGAGCGCTATCTGAATCTGGCGCGGTATCTCATCGACGTGCGTGGTCAGGATCCGCAGTTCTACGCCAAGCAGATCGCCGCTGTCGACAACGACTACATTTTCCGGGATCTGGGATTCTACAAGCCCACGTACTTCCAAGCCGCGCAGCCGGTGCGCGAGCAGCAGACCGCTGACGGCCATGCTGTGCGCGTGGCCTATTTATGCACTGGAATCGCACATGTGGCGCGTATTACCGGTGATCAGGGCTTGCTGGATGCGGCGCATCGTTTTTGGAACAACATCGTGTCGAAACGCATGTATGTAACGGGTGCGATCGGTTCCACACATGTGGGGGAGTCGTTCACGTACGATTACGATCTGCCGAACGACACCATGTATGGCGAAACGTGCGCTTCTGTGGCGATGAGCATGTTTGCCCGCCAAATGCTTCTGTTGGAACCGAATGGTGAATATGCCGACGTGCTTGAGCGTGAGCTGTTCAATGGTGCCATCGCGGGCATCAGCCTTGATGGCAAGCAGTATTACTATGTGAATGCGTTGGAGACTTCGCCGGACGGTTTGGACAATCCGGATCGGCATCATGTGCTTTCGCATCGTGTCGATTGGTTTGGCTGCGCATGCTGCCCAGCTAATGTCGCGCGATTGATCGCGTCGGTGGACCGTTATGTGTATACCGAACGTGACGGCGGTCGCACGGTGCTCGCTCACCAGTTCATTGCGAATCAGGCAAGTTTTGATTCCGGGTTGCATGTGGAGCAGCGTTCCGATTTTCCGTGGAACGGTCATATTGAGTACATGCTGGAATTGCCCGCTGAGGCGGCTGATTCGGTACGTTTCGGCGTGCGTATTCCCACATGGTCGGCTGATTCCTATGCGCTGACATGCGATGGTGTTGCTGTGAAGACGGCTCCGGAAAACGGTTTCGTATATTTCGCAGTTGCTCCGGGAACTGCATTGCATGTGGTGCTGGATCTTGATATGGCAGTGCGATTGGTGCGTGCCAACTCTCATGTGCGTTGCGATGCAGGTCGTGTTGCGGTGATGCGCGGTCCGCTCGTCTATTGCGCGGAGCAAGCCGATAATGCCGGCGATCTGTGGACGTACCGTCTTGCTGATGGCGTGGATGCCGCGGATGCCACGGTTACTTTCGAGAGTGATTTGCTTGGAGGTGTTGACGCGGTGACGTTGCCTGCCGTTCGTGAGGCTGCGGATGCCGTGGACGCCCCGTTGTACATGTCCGCTCAGCGTGACGCCTCAGATGAGCGGACGTCGCTCAAGCTGGTGCCCTACTACGCATGGGCCAACCGCGAACTCGGCCAAATGAACGTGTGGTTGCGCAGCTAAACAAAAGAAAGACTTGCTACCCGGCGCTATGAGTGCCATGGTGCCGGGAAGCGGGTGAGCGCGGCGTGATCGATTGGAGCCGAATGCGCCGCGCTGACTGGAATGAGAGACCGGCTGCCCCTTATGGGGTGGCCGGTTTTGTCATAGCCCCTAGTATAAGACGGGAAAATGCGAAAACTTTCCTTTTCGCATAAAAGCCATCGTATGGCAGTTCACTTAGAAAAGCATTGGAGAAAACTGAAAGAAAATTTGCGAAACCGTATTCGCGTCATGTATTCTTGAAATGTCGGTGGACGCTCCAATCTCATGTCCATCGCACGACTCTCATTCCTACAGAAAGAAAGTTGGATGCCAGGGAACGAGCCTTGGCAACCAAGGGCCAACGATGGTCCATGTAGGAGGAATTGATGACACCATCAACAAGGAAGAAAGGGATTGTCACGTCATTGGGCGTGCTGACGGCAGTGGCCACACTGTTGTCTGGCGGTGTGACGACCGCATACGCCAATGACGCGCTGGCCAATCCGAACTCTGCCATGGGGTATCCGAGTTTCAAGGGGGCCGCCGACCCGATTCCGGGCACCGGCGTCGCTTTCGATCCCTCGACAAGCTACCTCAAGCAGGTGTTCGATGCGGATGTTGCCAACGGTGCCGGAACCGACACCGCACACGACTTCTGGATCGACAAGATGCTGACGCGCACAGGCACCGCACCAAACGGTACCGGCACCAACGATGCTGGCGACTACAACTATGCGGGCGCAGACAAGAACGAATATCTGTTCTCACGTGGCCGTGCCGCATTCATGTACACGCATACGCCGGAAGCACTTGGTTTCGTAGGAGATGTCGCATACTGGGATCAGACCGGCAACGACGGCTTTACCGTTGAGGTAAGCATTGGCGGTTCCAAGCAGACCCTGCGCGAGAACACCGACAAGCGCAAGCAGACGCCAAGCTACTTCACCACGGAATTCACCAACGGCGACAAGACCATTACCGTCACCGAAGTCAAGTACATCACCTACACCAATGTGATGGTCGCGAATTTCACCATCACCAGCACCACCGGCGGTGACGTAACGCTGACAGCAGCCTCGCCATTCGCACAAGACGGCAATAACGGCGACACTGAACTGACCGGTCGCTTCAATGTGAAGAACGATCTGACCACCATCTATCCACGGTTCTCCGGCAACGGTTTCACCGTAAAGGACGGCAAACTCGCTTCCACCCTCACCTTGGAAGCGAACGTGCCACAAACCACCAAGCTGCAGCTTGGCCTGATCGCCAACGAGTTGCCGGACTCCACCGCGGAATACGAAGCCCGATTCAACGGCGATCTCACCGATCCGGCCGCTTCCTACAAGGATTCCGTGACCACCTACAACCAGTGGTGGGTCGATAACATTCCTTACGTGGAAACCCAGGAACACAATATCGACAAAACCGTGTTCTACCGCTGGTGGCTGAGCCGTTTCAACATGTTGGACGCCAATATGCCGGGCAATACGTTCCAGTATCCGACCTCCATCGAAGGCGTGCTCGGATACAACAACCAGATCGTGCTGACATCCGGCATGTTCATCAACGACACCAAGTGGTTCCGTAACGCCGAATACTCGTACGGCACTTGGGTGTCGGCCGGGCAGACAGCCAAGAAAGGCCAGTCCGGGTATTACTACTACCACGACAATCCGGGCGATCCAGCCAATTGGAACCACAGCTACACGCAGTACATCACCAAGGCCGGTTGGGACTCCTACAAGGTGCACGGCGGCCCGTCATCATTGGCTGAAGCGTTGGGTGATTACGGTTCCGAAGATGTCAAAGGTCTGATCAATTCGCAAAGCGAGCCAGACAGCAACGACAACCAGAATAGCAACGGCAACAATCTGATCGACTGGTCGTGGTGGTCCATGACCGGCAACGATGCCGACGCGGTGTCGTTCTCCGAACCCGGTCGTTCCGGCCAGCGTATGGACCGTGCCGACGGTTCCGCCAACATGTGGGCCAACGCCAATGCCGCCGCGCAAGCATACAAGGCTGCCGGAGACACCGAAAAAGCCGCTGAAATGCAGCAGATCGCCGACGCCATCAAGCAGGATGTGCTCGACAACCTGTGGGATTCCGACAGCAAACTGCTGCTGCACAAGTGGCTGAACGACGGTCAATTCGCGAAATACAAGGAACTCAACAACTACTATCCGTATTCCGAAGGTCTGATGCCGATCGGCAATGATGATTACGATAGTGCGTTGCGCTTGTTCGAAGATGCCGACGAATTCCCGATTTTCCCGTTCTTCACCGCGAATCAGGCAGACAAGAAGGCGCTGAATTTCCCAGGATCAAACAATTTCTCCATTATCAATGCAACTCCGCTGCTGCAAATCTATTCTGCGGGAATCCGTGATTATAATGCTGCAGACAACGGATATATCACGAACGAATCGTTCAAGAAACTGCTGTATTGGGTGGCGTTCTCGCATTATCAGGGAGGCGACAACCAGTATCCGGACCAGAACGAATTCTGGAATATGGATAATAATTCCGCAGGAAGCACGATTCCGGAGAAGAACGCCGACGCCAGCAAGAACGGTGGAAAGATCACCTACCGTTCCTGGATTCACCACACCCAGCTTGGCACCACCAACTGGACGATTGTGGAAGACGTGGCAGGTATGGTTCCGCGTGAAGACAACAAGATTGAACTCAATCCGATCGAGATTCCCGGTTGGAACCACTTCACCGTCAACAACCTGAGCTACCACGGGCAGGATCTGTCGATCGTATGGAACAACGACGGCACCTACAACGCTCCGAAGGGATACACCCTGTATGTGGACGGCAACGCCGTGTTCACCTCCGATAAGCTCGCCCACCTCATCTACGATCCGGCCAGTGGAACCGTTGAGGTTGCCGATGATTCCGGAGCGGTGATCACCGGCGCGACCACCGCCACCATGCCGAACGCCAACGAAGTGACCTACGCATCGAACAGCAGGGTTACGCAGATCTTCGCGCAGTCCGGACAGAACGTGGACGAAGCGTCCAAGAGCCAGGCCAACGTGGCCAAGGACGCCGATGTGGAAGCCACTTACGAAACCAAGGGATACCCGGCAACCAATGCAGTGGACGGCAAGAACGTGATGGAATCCTTCTGGGGCACCAAGGGATCCAAGAACGCCAAGGATTCGCTGACCGTAACGTTCAAGAATGGCGTGCAGAACATCGACGACGTGCGTTTGTACTTCTACCAGACCTCGTCCAGCCAGACGATTGCCGGCTACAGTGAGCCGTCGGTGTACACGCTTGAATATCAGGATGAGGCCGGCGCATGGCATGTCCTGCCGAACCAGGTGCGTACGCCTACTTACGCGGGAGCCAACTACAACCGCGTGCAGTTCTCCAAGGTCGTGGCCAAAGCCATTCGTGCCACCTTCACTCCGCAAGCAGGTCAGGCCATTGGCTTGAAGGAGATTCAGGCCTACGAAACCGACATTGTGCCGGAAGGCGAACCTACGAACCAGGCGCCAAGCGTTGACGCCTACATTGCCAGCAGCACCTCGTCCGGTGCGCAGCTGGTGGGCACGGTGAAGGACGACGGCCTGCCGTCTGACACGCTCACCACCACATGGGAGCAGGTGTCTGGCCCTGAAAACGGCGAAGCGAAGTTCGTCGACGCAACCGCTGCCAACACTACGGTCACGTTCAACCGTGAGGGTGACTATGTGCTCAAACTCACCGCATTCGACGGTGAGAAGACCGGTTTCAAGGAAGTCACCGTTCACGGCATTCCTTCCGACGGCACGGTGAATGTGGCTTCACAGTCCACTGCGAGCGCCAGCTTCACCAATCCATATCAGGCGAAGGACAATGCCAAGAAGGTTATCGACGGTCAGGTGTTGTATACCAATACTCCGAATGAGACCTGGAATAATTGGGGTGACAATACCGGTACCGAGCCGTGGCTGCAGCTTGCCTGGGATGGCACTGTTCCGTTGAAGAAGGCGAAGCTGTTCTTCTGGACTGACGGTGGCGGTGTGCCGATGGTCAAGTCGTGGAAGTTGCAGTATGCGGATGAGAATGGCGATTGGCAGGATGTGAAGCTTGCCGCCGGCCAGTCTTATACCACGATGCAGGGTGAAGGCAATGAGGTTCGTTTTGCCGAAACGGTGGAGACGAACAAGTTGCGTGTGCTGTTCCCGAAGGGTGCCATTGTTGGTGCTACCGAATTTGAGGCGTATGCGCTTGATCCGGTGAGCGTGGATGGCGTGAATCGTATGGTGCAGACTGGCAGCAAGGCTGCCGATGTGAATCTGCCGAAGACGGTGAGTGCCAGCTATACGGACGGTTCCCGTCGTGACTTGAGTGTTGCGTGGGATGCCATCACTGACGATCAGCTTGCTTCCGATAGCGAGTTTGCGGTTTCCGGAACGGTTATTGGCGCGCTCGCTGGAACCAAGGCCACTATTGGCGTGCGTTCCGACGCGCAGTCTCAGACTGCTGGTGCGGCTCAGCCGATCGAACAGACGGTGTACCAGAATTCCAAGTCGGTGGCTTTGCCGTCTGTGGTTCCGGTGCGATTCCCCAACGGCATGCTTGACGATCGCACGGTTATGTGGGATGAGGCAAGTGTTGCCGGCGTCAAGTTGGACACCATCGGCGATTATGAGGTGTCCGGCACGGCTGAGGGTTCAAGCTCGCAGGCCAAGATTACAGTGCATGTGGTCGCCGATCCGAATGGTGGTGCCGATCCTGATCCTGAGCCGACGCCGGATCCCAAGCCGGAGCCCGATACTCCGTTGACTGGTTGGATTGAAGGCAGGGCCATTGACACCACGGTGAGTGCCGAGGCGAGCTGGTCTCCGGCTTCCGGCAAGCTCAACGATGGTGTGCTGGTTGACGATACGTGGCCGTCTGATGATGACGCCGATGTGAATGGCCGCGTGTGGGGCAGCTGGGGTCAAGCTTCCGCTGGCATGTACGCGCAGTACACCTGGAGCAAGGAAGCCACCGTCGATTCCAGCCGTGTGCAGTTCTGGGCCAACTTCGCGGAGCGTAATGATGCCAAGGGTGGTTTGGATGTTCCGGACAGCTGGAAGATTCAGTACTTGGCTTCTGATGGTATATGGAAGGATGTGGAGAATGCGCAATACTCCACCGTGCGTAATTCCCCGGCCTCACGTGCCTCTGACGATGCTCAAGGCTGGAGCGTGGCCACGTTCACTCCGGTGAAGACCACGTCGTTGCGCTTGGTGCTTGATCCGCCGACCGCCGAGGGCGTCACCTTCGGTCTGGCGGTTGCCGAGTGGGGCGTGCATGCTGCGGAAAGCACTCCTGATCCAGAACCGACTCCTGACCCGGATCCAACCCCTGATCCGGAACCAAGCGTGGACAAGAGCAGGCTCGAATCCGCCATCAACGCAGCCGGTTCCGTGCAACAAGCTAATTTCACGCCGAACAGCTGGAAGGCATTCTCCGAAGCCATGGGTAACGCTCAAAAGGTGTATGCGGACGAGAGCGCCACCCAGGATCAGGTGGATGCGGCCATCAAGCAGCTTGAAGAAGCCCAGCAGACACTGGTGAAGAAAGCCGACACCACTGAGTTGAAGACGGTTCTTGACCAGGCACAGGGCGTCAGCGGTGACCTCTACACCGAAGCCAGCGCCAAGAAGTTGGCTGAAGCAGTGGATGCCGCCTCCAAGGTGCTGAACGATGAGAACGCCACCCAAGCTGATGCGGATGCCGCAGTCAAGCAGCTGACCGAGGCCATCGCCGGACTTGAACTCAAGCCAGCACCGAAGCCGGACGACGACAAGACCGACCCCAAGCCGAATGCCAAGCCTGGAAACAAGCCGGTTTCCAAGTCTGAAGTCAGTGCCGCAATCAGCAGCACCGGCAGCAATGTCATCGGCATCGCCGTCGTAGGAATGATCGTCCTGCTGACGGGAGCCGCCATCATGCTGACGCGCCGCAACCGCGACTAGCGCTAGCAATTGCTCAAGTCCTCTTACGGATCGCACGAGGAATACCAACGTAACCTAAGCAATCCGTAAGAGGACTTTTCAATATCCAATCGTGAAAACAGGAATATTCATGAGCTTTTCGCACATCTCACATGCGTCGATGAAGACGCTGGTGGCAGGCATCGCAGCCGCAGCCACCTTATGCACGGGAGCAATCGCAACCATGCAGACAGCCAACGCGGCCGACGCAAGTACTGCGCCCAGCGTCGCCGGACACGCCTACAACGATCTGCCGGTCGGCAATCCCGACGTCACCGTCACACAAATCGACAACAGTGCGTTGCCGGCAACCCTTCGCAACCCCATCGGGCAGAACGAAGGAACCAATACCCCCAACGACCTGTCGCAAAACTACTATTCCGCAGACGCATCCACCCTTGAATACGATGGCAAACTCTTCGTATTCACAGGACATGACGAGGCCGAACCAACCTACGGGTCCTTCAATATGAAAGACTGGGGCGTCTACGTAACCGACAATCCGGAATCCGGCAAATGGACGCACTACAAGACCATCGCCAAAGCCGACCTGTTCGACTGGGCAACCGGCGACGGAGCCTACGCAGGACAAGTAGTAGTCGACGATGCTGGCACCGCAGACACGGCCGACGACTGGTTTTACTACTACGTTCCAGTCAAAGACAGGAACGCAGCCGCGGGAGCCGACCCGTTCTCCATCGGCGTGGCCAAATCAAAAAGCCCCCTCGGACCATGGGTCGACGCCATCGGAGCGCCGTTGCTGACTACCACGCAGACGCAAATCGAAACCATCGATCCCGCATTCTTCGTGGACAATGACGGTACCGGATATCTGCACTTCGGCACCTTCAACAGCGAACTCGCCGTAAAAATGCAGCGGGACGCCAACACTGGCCGCACCTCATATGTTGCCGTGGAAACCATGGACGGAACGGCGGACGGAGCGCCGAAAATCTACAATATGCGTGACGCCGACGCGCTCGCCAACATACCCGACTACGATGCCAGCAAAGACGTGCTTGGCAGCGACTATGCGAACCAAGTGAACGCGTCGCTGACCTTGGGCAACAACGGCGGCGCTTATGCCAACGGGCCCAAAGGCTTCTTTGAGGCGGCATGGGTGTTCCGTGAAGGAGACACCTACTACAACGTGTACGACGGTGGCAAACCCGGGTCGGGAGTGGCGACCTGCGTGGAATCCAACTATCAGGCGTGCGTGCAATACTCCACGTCGGCAAGCCCTCTTGGGCCGTGGACGTACCAAGGCGTAATCGTCGAATCGGGATCGTCCACCACCATGCATCCGTCGATTCAACGATTCGGCGGCAAATGGTGGGTCACCTACCACACTGGAGACAAGACTGGTGGTACTGACTTCCGCCGTGCAGTCTGCATCGATGAAGTGACGTGGAATGGCGGGCGCATGAACGCCGTTTCGCATCCGACCAAAGCCGAACGGTTGCAACCCTCACGCAACGTGGCCCCCTATGCGTCAGTGGACGCGACCTACACCGAAACACCCGCCTACAAGGGTTCCGTGAACGACGGGCGAGTGCTGGAAACTGCTGTAGTACCGCCGAACCATTGGACGAACTATCGAAAGATGCCACAAACACAATCCTCCGATTCACTGATCTACCAGTGGAATGGCGCTGTACGTGTGAATGGATCGAAAGTCTGGTTCGATACCGATGCGAACGCATTGCGTGCCCCTGCCTCATGGAAACTGCAATATCTTGACGCAGACGGTTCCTGGAAGGACGTGCCCAATTCCAGCGAATACGGCGTGGATACAGGCAAGAACGCGCCTAATGAAGTGGCATTCGACGCAGTGACCACCACTGCGCTCAAACTTGACATGACCGCGCAAGCCGTTGACGGGGGCTATGCTTCCGTTGGCGTTCCTGAATGGGAAGTATACGCGCAACAGGGAGCAGTTGTGGCTGAACAGCCAGCCGACGTCTACGCCAAGACCGGAGACGCGCCGGAATTGTCGAACACGGTGAAAGTCGCGTACGGCTCGGAAACAGTGGAAACTCCGGTTTTGTGGCGCACGGTGTCTGCTTCTTCGTATGCGCAGGCGGGTGAGTTCACCGTGCAAGGTGTGGTTGCTGGCATTGAAACCAAGCAGCAGGCTGATGATCTGACAGCCGGCAACGTAGCCGTGACCGTACATGTTTCCGACGATTACGTAAAACCGGCTGATACCATTGCTCCTGCCGTGCGTGTGGCATTGGCTGGCACGGCTGGCAATGATGGTTGGCTGGTCACTTCACCGATCGCTCTTATTACGGCTTCCGACAATGCGGCTGCGCCGATCGCAAAACTCGAACTTGCGGTCGGGGATGGCGCATGGGTGACCGTCGGAACGAATGTGAACACTGCGGTAAAGGCTGTGACTGGCGAGGGTATAGTGAGTGTGCGTGCGCGTGCCACTGATGCGGCCGGCAATGTGAGCGAAATCGCTGCTGCGGAAGCGCGTGTGGATGCTACGGCTCCTACGGTAACCGCCTCGGTAGATACGGCTTCCCGCACTATGACATTGACCGCCTCAGATGGTGCTGGATCCGGTGTGAAAACGGTGGAATACCGGGTTGGAAACGGCGAATGGCAGCAATATGAAGAAGGCGCGGCGATTACTGCTTCTTCGTCGAAGCGCGAAACGGTGAGCTATCGGGCTTCGGACATTGCTGGCAATATGTCGGCTGCGGGCGTCAAAGATATTCCATCCGATACGTCGGTGCCGTTGGCCGGCTATATCGAGCAAGATGCCGTTGCTACTGACGTGGACAAAAAAGCGTCTTCTTGGACAGCTGGTGTTGCCGCGCTTAACGACGGCAAAACCATTCCGGGCGATTGCACGGTTGATAACGCCTGCATTTGGGGTACGTGGCCGAATACCGGTGAAATGAAGCTCGACTACGAATGGGATCGCGAAGTCACCATCGATTCCAGCCGTGTGCAATTCACCTCCGATGGAGGGGGCTTGGGAATGCCGGCGTCGTGGAAACTGCAGTATTGGGATGCTGGAACGAATGCGTTTGTGGATATTCCCGATGCCACATATACATTGGTCACCAATGCTCCCGGCGCTTACGGTACCGATAACGGCGGATGGAGCGAGGCAACCTGGACTGACGCGGTGAAGACCACTAAGCTGCGCATGGTGATTCAATCCGGCAGTGCATCGCCGGCTGCCGCCGAATGGCAGGTTCATGCACCTGAACCGACTCCGGACCCGACCCCCGATCCGACGCCTGAGCCCGAGCCGGAACCAACGCCAACTCCAAAGCCGACTCCGGATATCGATAACAACGGCAAGCAGGACGGTAATAATGCCAAGCCTTCTGCGAAACCGCAATCATCGCAGCAATCTCAGTCTCAACGTAAGAAGAAGCTAAGCTCTACAGGCGTCGCTACTACGGCAATCGTCATTGCCATGACGGTGCTGGCCACGGCGGGGTGCTGCATCTTCGTAGCCAAGCGGGGCAAGCTGCGTAACTGAATCCAACATAAAAGTGGTAAGTTCTCAGCCTCGGCCTCTGGACTGAATATGTGTGCTTGACGCACTCAAGGTACCGTTACGCGGTCTTCGCGGCAAGCCGCTCACTTCGCCTGAGGAAAACCCACTGGGCTTTCCTCTTCACGGCTCAGTGGCCAAGCCTACGATCAAGCACACGTATTCAGCCGCCGACCTTTGGAGTCCGACCCCTACGTTTGTGTGAACTCGGACGTCATCGGACCCCATTTTGCTCATAACTCGCCTATGTATGGCAGATTTGCGGGTCTGTCAGGAAGCATCTCGCCTATATATGGCAGAAGACTTCGCTAAAAAGCCATATAGGGGGGTATGAAAACGCATGTTTTCTGACTCCAGTCTGCCATATGTAAGTGAGATGCCTCGTGACGAGACTCAAAATCTGCCATATATAGTCGAGATATGGCTCGGCTGTTGGTGGCTTGAGACGGCGACATACGATCGCGGATCGCGTAGGTGGTCGCCGTTTTTGTGATTTATGGGCTAATCTCAGAAGAGACAGATTCGATGGCCGCGAACGGTGAGAACCAACGCGAGAGAATGCGCGAGCGGCCGCGTAAGGGAGGAAAGCCCATGTCCAAATCATTCGTCAACAAGGCGCTGCTCGGCGGCGCAGTCGCTGCAGGCGCCGCAGTGTGGGCGATCGCGCCGCGTACCTTCTCCGATAAGCGCCGCAATTATGTGCCGTCCATTCCCGACGTGTGGTACGCGCATCGTGGCCTGCATGACGCGGGTTCCGGTCTGACCGCGCAGTATGCCAACGAGAGCGGCGAGTATGTGGCGCTGGCACGTCGCATGGCCATGAAGGCCGGCTATGGCAGCCCCAGCGTGACTGGTGCGATCGCTCCGGAGAACTCGCTTGCGGCATTCGCAGCGGCTTGCGAAGCCGGCTATGGCATCGAGCTTGACCTGCAGATGACCGCCGACGGCGAAATCGTGGTGGTGCATGACGGCGATCTGATGCGCGTCGCCGGAGATCCACGCCGTATCGCCGATCTCACGTACGATGAGCTGACCCGTATTCCGCTGTTCCCGACCGACGCCCCCGGTGCCGCCGTGGCAGCGCCGTTGCCGGGTTCGCTTGAGAATCCGCCGCTGGTCACCACACCTGACAGCGCTCCGGAAGGGTATTTTCAGCATGTGCCACTGTTCGCCGACGTGCTCAAGGTAGTGGCGGGCCGTGTGCCGCTGATCGTCGAATACAAGTTCGACGACAATTCCAAGTGGAATCCGCGCGATGTCGAGCTCATGGAAAAGGGCGACGCACTGCTGCAGGCCTATTCCGGCGCGTACGTGATCGAATCGTTCAATCCGGCCGCCGTCAACTGGTATAAGGAGAACCGTCCGGAAGTGTGCCGTGGCCAGCTTTCCTGGTGGCCGCAGGGGGAGGAGAAGCCGTCTGATCCTGCTGCGCTCGCCAAGGAATATGCGGCCGGTGCGCTGATTTTCGACTGGATTTCCCGCCCTGATTTCGTCGCCTACGATTGGCATGGCGGCAACAGTCCGCAGGTACGGTTGGCTCGTTTCATGGGTGCCGTTCCCGTGTCGTGGACGGTGCGCAGCCGCGACGAGCTCGCACAGTGCGATGACTGGTTCGACCATCATATTTTCGAGGCGTTCGTCCCCGACGAGCAGTAGAGGTTTTACATATGATTTCGGCCTGCCGCCGCATGATTTGCGTTGTGGCAGGCCGTTTTTATTCGATTTACTTGATTGACTGATTGGGTTGATTCGGTTGAGCTCTGATGCGGTCAGTCGATCACGCCATATAGACGGTCGCCGGCATCGCCCAAGCCTGGCACGATGTAGCACTTGTCGTTGAGCTTCTCGTCGACGGCGCACAGCACCAGCTTGAACTTAATGGATGGGTCGAGGTTCTCCTCAACGAACTTCAGGCCTTCCGGAGCGCCCAGAATGCACACGGCGGTAACATCCTTTGCGCCGCGCTCGGCCAGGTAATGTGTTGCTGCGACCAGCGTGCCGCCAGTGGCGAGCATCGGGTCGATCAGGAAGCACTGACGGCCGCTCAGATCGTCGGGCAGACGGTTCGCGTACGTGATCTGCTGGGTTGGGTTCTCCTCGTCGCGCTTCATGCCAAGGAAGCCGACCTCAGCGGACGGGATCATCTTGGTCATGCCGTCAAGCATGCCCAGGCCAGCGCGCAGCACAGGCACAATGATCGGCGCCGGGGAAGCGATGTGCTTGCCTACCATCGGAGCGACGGGGGTCTCGATCGGCTTGTCCACGACTTCGACGTCGCGGGTGGCCTCGTAGGCCTCAAGCATCACGAGTTCGGAAACGAGCTCGCGGAACGTGGAGGACGGGGTGTTCTTGTCGCGAAGAACGGTGAGCTTGTGGTCCACCAGCGGGTGGTTCAAAACATGAATATCCATGTCTTCTAAGCGTAGTCCATAATCGCGAGGAAAAGCGCGGGAACTGGGAAAGGAGCCAAGAAAGAAACTGAAAATCGTATGAAAAAAGCAACGAAACTTAAGAAGAAGGAAAGCGCCGAACCACGAAAGCGCCTGTCGGCGCAAAGGCCGCTCGCAGCGGCAAAAAATGGAGCCCGGGGCTATGCATGGCCCGACGCGGATTCCTATTCTACAGATGCTGCAGACCGTACGTTACGTCGTGTCGCGAATTGATGGTGCGAGCGCCGTAAAACACTTCCGGTAGCGGTACAGAGGTGGGTGCAGAGGCAAGTGCAGGGGACAGGCACGGAACGCGTTACTCCAGTTTTCCGCGACGCCACAGATTCGCCCCATGGCGAAAATCCTTGGCCGTGACGAACAGATTGCCGGCCGTGTGCATCAAACGGGACGATTTCGTACGTACCTGCTTTTCCATGGCGGAAATGCCGGAATCGCTGCTATCGGAACCTTCCGCAGCTTTCAATCGTGCGATCATATTGCGTGCCTCGATGCGCAATCCCAACGCAACCACGTCGGTGAACGCGGCCGCACGTTCCAGCGCAACCGCAAAATCGCCGGTGAACGCGCCTGCGAGAATCGAATCGGCAATATGCGCAATGTCATCTTCCGTGGGCGCCTGATCGACGCCGGCAATCGCCGAGGCGGTAGTGGCAACCGGCTCTCCAGCGCGCCACAACCGCGCGATCGACTCGCGATTCTTCCGCATCCACGTGCGCAGCAGATACAGCCGCCACAGAATGCCCGGCAGCGAATCCGGCTCGGCGCTGCTCCACAGTTCGGCGATCACGTCAACGCCCTCGCGGTCCACCAGCGTGAGCACGCGCTCCACCAGTTCGGCATCCTGCGTATGATGCACGCGGTCCAACAGTGCGGCCGCCGAAGCGTGGCTCATCTCGTTGATTTGCGCCGGATCGGCACCTCCCGCGATATTGTCGGCCATCATCTGGTCGAGTTGCCCCGGGCGGGCCGGACGCGGCGATCCGGTGTTGGTGAAACCGGCGGAACGGCTTGGTACAACCGATCCGGAACCGTAATGCATGCTAGTAGACAATGGGCGAAACCTTTTGAATATCGATAATGCTGGGACCTTGCGGCGTATCGATTATAAACAGCGCTACGGCGGTGCCGGTAGGCATGAACGGCGTTTTGGCGATGAGCTGCTTGGAGAGCGCTTTGCGGGCGCATAGTCCGCGCAAGTGATCGAACATGCCTCCGATAACCGGTCGGTGCATGCAGATCGCCGTGGTTTCGCGGGTCTCGAGCGTGAGCTGGATCTGCTTGAGGAACGCCAGCCATGCGATGGTCGGGTGCTCGGCGAAGGCGTCTTCCGTGAGCGCGTCGATGTGTTCCATCGGGCGTTCGGTCTGCCAGCTAAGCACCTGCAGTGTTTCCTGGCAGCGCAGCCATGGTGAGGTTGCGAGGCGGGTTGGGTTGTAGCAGGCGAGTTCGCGGTTGAGTGCGAATGCCGCGGCCGCGCCTTTCGGAGTGATCGGCCGGTTCGCGTCGGTGCCTTTCCAGGATTTGCGCGATTCGGCTTTGGCGTGGCGCACGATCATCAGATTTTGCGCGGTCGCGGCACCCTCCTGTACGCGGTCCACAAAAATGGCGAGGGTGTCTTTATCGGTGGAATGCGTGAGGATTTTACGTGCTTCACGTACGGAAACCCACACGATATCGTTGATTTCGCCTACATCCGCGCGATGCACGGGGCCGAATGCGTCAAGCAGATGTTCCGCATCATCTCCGGAAATCGGTTGCGCCATCCAATACAACGTGTGCTTGGTGTCGACGGCGCGATCGTGTGAATGCCGGGTTTTCTTGCCTTCTTCGGACAGTGGATATTCGACTTCGCACAGATACGGGCCGAGTGCGATGGAAACGCCTGTCTCCTCGCCGATTTCTCGCACTGCGGCATGACGATGCGATTCGCCCTGCTCGAGTTTGCCTTTCGGCCAGCTCCAGTCATCGTACTTTGGTCGATGCACGATGCACACTTCAATGCTGTTGAGTTGTTCCTTTGGAGTTTTCTGCGCTGCGATTGCTGGATTTTCCGCGATTTCGCTACCGGTTTTCCACCGCCATACAATACCCCCGGCGGCTTCTACGACACGTCTCATGCTCTCGCTCATATCTTTCATTGTAAGTGGTTGGGCACGGGTTTCCCCATGATTGCGCGACGACAATCGTGCCATCCGAGTTTTCCTGCGTTTTCCCGCGATGGTGATCGCGTATGCCGCAACATAGGAAATGGCCGATTCTGCAACAGCAGAATCGGCCATTTCCTATGGTTTAGTGCCTTGCCGGTCGGCGCGTATGCTTCTTGATGAGATATTCCTGGGAATCGACCAGCGGGCGACCCTCCTCATCCTTCGCATGACGCACGTAGGTTCCGTCGGCTGCCATATGCCACGAGGTGGTGGAATCGGCCATTTGCAGATCCACGTACTTGATCAGCTCGTCGATCTGCTCCGGAGCGGTGATGCGTACCAGCGCTTCGACTCGACGGTCGAGATTGCGGTGCATCAGATCGGCGGAACCGATCCACACTTCCGGACCTGCGGCCGGACCTTCACCGATCTGCGGGCCATCGGAGTTCGCGAATGCGTAGATACGGCTGTGCTCGAGGAAACGACCCAGAATGGAACGCACGCGAATGTTCTCGGAAAGTCCTGGAACACCCGGCTTGAGCGCGCAGATGCCGCGTTCCACGATGTCGATCTTCACGCCGGCCTGGCTTGCACGGTATAGCGCGTCGATGGTCTTCTCGTCCACGATGGAGTTGACCTTGATCTTAATCCATGCTTCCTTGCCTGCGCGTGCCGCATCCTCTTCGCGGCGGATGCGCTGAATCAGACCGGAACGTACGGTACGCGGCGCCACCAGCAGACGGTGGAAGCTCGACTTCGGCGCATAACCGGACAGCTGGTTGAACAGGCGGGTCATATCCTGGCCGACCACCGGATCGCAGGTCAGCAGGCCGAGATCGGTGTAGATGCGGGCGGTCTTCGGATTGTAGTTACCGGTGCCCACATGGCAGTAGCGGCGCAGGCCGTCAGCTTCCTGACGCACCACAAGGCTCAGCTTGCAGTGGGTCTTCAGGCCCACGATGCCGTACACCACGTGCACGCCGGCGCGTTCCAGCTTGCGTGCCCATGCGATGTTGGCGTCTTCGTCGAAGCGTGCCTTGATTTCGACCAGTGCCAGCACCTGCTTGCCCGCATGCGCCGCGTCGATGAGCGCGTCGATGATCGGGGAGTTGCTGGACGTGCGGTACAACGTCTGCTTGATGGCGAGCACCTTCGGATCCGCCGCAGCCTGCGCTAGGAACGCCTGAACGGAGGTAGAGAACGAATCGTACGGGTGATGCAGGAGGATATCGCGTTCGCGAATCGCTGCAAAAATGTCTTGCGCGCGGGACGACTCCACCTCGGCAATCTGACGATTGGTGGTCGGCACGAACGAACGGTACTTCAAGTCCGGACGGTCGATGCCGCCAAGTTCGAAGAGCACGGTCGCATCGAGCGGTGCCGGCAGGCGGTACACCTCATCGGCGCTGACGCGCAGCTGGTCGGCGAGCAGCTGGGAAAGGAACGGGCTGGTTTCGTCGGAAATCTCAAGACGGATCGGCGGTCCGAAACGACGGCGCAGCAGCTCCTTCTCCATGGCGTTGAGCAGGTTCTCTGCATCATCCTCTTCCACGTCGATATCCTCGTTACGGGTAACGCGGAAGGATCGCGCTTCCTTGATGATCATGCCCGGGAACAGGGATTCCAGGTGCGCGATGATCAGGTTCTCCATGGTGATGAAGCCGTAGCGCACGTTGGTGGCATCGTCATCGGTCATGTCGTCGACGGGCACGAGACGGTTCAGGTTTCCAGGAATCTTCACGCGAGCGAAGTGGGACTTGCCGGAAGCCGGGTTCTCCACCAGCACGGCGAGGTTGATGGAACCGCCGGAAATGTACGGGAACGGGTGGGCCGGGTCCACGGCGAGCGGCGTCAGAACAGGGAATACCTGCTGACGGTAGTAGCGTGACAGGCGCTCCTGTTCGGCTGCGGTGAGCTTGTCCCAGCTCAGCAGCACGATCTGTTCCTTCGCCAGGTCGGGAAGAATGTGATCGATCATGTAGTGCGCGTGCTCGTCCTGCAGGCGGTGCGCCTGCTCGCTGATGGCGCGCAGCTGCTGCCTTGGGCTCAATCCGGAGGCGGCCGTCACGGCGATGCCGGTGTCGATGCGGCGCTTCAGACCTGCGACGCGAACCATGAAGAACTCGTCGAGGTTGTTCGCGAAGATCGCGGCGAAGCTTGCGCGTTCGATGATCGGCAGATCTTCGTCTTGGGCAAGTTCGAGGACTCGCTTGTTGAACTTCAGCCAGCTCAACTCGCGGTCGAAGAAGCGGTCGTTCGGCAACGGCTCTTCGCCGGCCTGAAGCTCACGCTTGTCGTTTTTATCGGTCTCGGCGATATGCTCAGCTATCTGGCTGCGCAAGATCGCCTTCGAGGGTGCGTCAAAAATCTGTGCCATACTTTCCTACTTTATCCTTAAGTAGCTGGAAATGCTGTAAAAAGCCGGCAAAATTTAGCTGGAGTTAACATTCGTTCGCTCATTGTGCAAATTAGGGTGTCGACACGCCGTGTTTTTGTCGCAAACGCACGCAAACGAACAAACACGCCTTGCGTTTCGCACACGATGGAGCATTTTTATGATTCTTGCGATCGTAAAGCAACAGTTGCGACAAATACGGAACATCAGCCGGTTTCGGTTTGCGATTGCCGGATTGCTGAGCATAATTACGAAGTACAAGAACAACTTAAAGAGCAGAGCCCACAAAGAGTGTATGGCCAAGATAGGTCGTTACGTTGAACGGGCATTGGATAGACTTACCGTTACGACGATGTTGTTGTGCAG
>OKSF01000496.1_pt1 | contig 37234 bp, 33 predicted proteins | sample 1606061 | NCBI WGS metagenome assembly OKSF01 (sample SAMEA3541567, study PRJEB24748) | human gut metagenome | biome: human gut; feature: human-associated habitat; material: faeces | place: China | collected 2012
TTCCCGCTTATCCATTGCTTCGTATGCTTCTTGAATTTGGTCAAGACTAAAGCTCTTTGTAAAGACTTTTCCTGGATTGATCTCGCCATCAAGAACCGCCTTTAACAATTCTGCCTTATCATAAGTCGTTACAGAAGCCGGGCCACCAGCAACAATCGTATTTTTGTAGAACGGCGCTGCCATATCCTGCTTTGGCGTGTGCGGTAAGCCGACCCGTCCAACAATTGCACCTGGGCGGCCGGCCTTCATTGCAGTATCAGTAGATTGTTCTGTCCCAACACATTCAAGCACTGCATCGGCACCTGCACCGTTAGTTAATTCCATAATCTTTTGAACTGCTTCATCACCACGTTCAGCGACATTGTCAGTTGCGCCAAATTCTTTAGCAAGGGCTTGACGATCAGCATGACGGCTAGTAGAAATAATCTTCTTGGCACCACGCATCTTAGCAGCAATAATTGCACAAAGGCCAACCGCACCGTCACCCATAACAACGACTGTGTCACCATCACTAACATTAGCAACACGGGCAGCATGGTAACCTGTTGCCATTACGTCAGCAAGCGTCAAGAGAGACTTAAGCATCCCTTCGCTGTAGTCGCTTGGCTTACCAGGTACTTTAACTAACGCCCATTGACCATGTTGGAAGCGGATGTATTGAGCCTGAACACCAGAGCTAAAGTTATCACTATGACTTTGGCAAGAACCATCAAAGCCTGCTCGGCAAGCGGCACAATGACCACAGCCATGAGTAAATGGTGCAATTACAAAATCACCTGGCTGTACAGTAGTGATATCATCACCAACTTCTTCAACAATTCCAATTGCTTCATGACCAGAATTTTCTGAATCTTTTTCAACCGGGTTAATTCCGCGGAAGTTCCATAAATCAGATCCACAAACACAAGTCCGGACAACCTTAATAATTACATCATCAGGCTGCTCAATTGTTGGACGGTCTACATCAACAATCTTCATTTGACCTGCTTTTTCAAAAATTGCTTTCTTCATTGAAACTGCCTCCTTATTTTAACTACTTCTATTCTAATGCTTAAACTTACTAAAAGTAAAATACTTGAAAGTTATTACTGACCATTCAAATTCTGAATAGGACCATTGTCAGCGCAACTGTAAAGCTACTAAAAAAGCGGCTCCTGCTTAAACGTTAGCCTAAACAAAAGCTGCTTCTTAGCATTAATCTTCTACTTTTTTAGCTTCTTCCATTGCCTTCATAATTGAAGGATTCTTGGAATGACAATCCTTAATCATTTGAATGTCTTCTGCGCTCAATTCAACTGTGTACTTAGCCATGATTTTTCCTCGCTTTACTAAAAAATTTACACTTTTACTATACCACATCATCACATTAGCGTCCGCTAGAATTAATATCGCATCCTATTTAGTAATTCCAATCATTACTCCACCAGCAACAACCAGAATTACTCCCGTGATGATAAACCGTACTTCTTTTGGGGTCTTTGCTTCATGCAGGATCCATAACCCGCCAAGCGTTGAAATAACGACATTTAATTGCGAGATTGTGTACCCGACAGCAACCCCGTTAATCTCATTTGAGAAAATAATACCGAGGTTAGCAATCGCAAAGCAGACCCCTGTTGCCATATTTTGCCACGTTTTTGCAGCAAACAGCTGACTGTCATGCTCAAATGAACATAAGATTAGCATCGTAATAAAAATCGCAACCGACTGTGGGAAAACCATGTCCCAGCCACCAAGATGAAAAGCCGTGGGGAACGAAGCATAGGCTACAAAACCTAGTGAGGAAATTAAAAGATAGATCATTCCTTTTTTGAAATTACTTCCCTGATCACTATCTTCTTGGTAGGCAGTTAACGCAATCCCAACAACAATTAGGATTAGCGCCCCAACTCCTAGAAGCCACTGGTTGACATTTGTCCATTCACGAAAACAAATCGCTCCTACCAATGCAGTCCCGACCAGCTGCTCACCAACAGAAATCGGCATTGTCATCGATACACCGACTAGTGAGAAACTTTTTACCTGCAAAATAATTCCGATACAAAAACCAATTCCGCTTAATGCAGCTCCCATCCAGAGTGCAGGTGTTAAGACCGGCTGTTTTATAAAATATACGCCAATCCCAACTAACAGGGTCACAATTGCCATCCCCATTACCTTATTGGTATACTTTCCACCAATCAATTGCATACAAATAACTTGAAAACCGAGACCTAGCGCAGGCACTAAGGCAATTAAAATATCAGTAACCGACATCACAAACCCCTCCCATAAAAATAACCAGCACTAATCTACTCTCAGAAAAGCGCTGGATAATAGTTCAATAGTTAACTAGGCTTAAACTCCTTGCTCTTCTCATAATCTCCTTATGTTAACTATATCACAATTTCAAGTTTTGTAAGCGTTTTAAATGGCTACAAATTAAGTTCAAACCCCATGTGCTTATTATCTATTTTATCCTCAATATAGATTGTTCCCCGTTTAACAAAGCCCAATTCTGCCCCAATCTTTTGGACGGGAATATTTTTATAGTGCGTATCATAACGGAAATTACGGATCCCCTGCAAGTAACCAACCGTGAGTAAGTTAGAGAATATAAAACGACCAAGGCTTTGTCCCCGCTTGGCAGGAAGCACGGCTACCCGGTGAATAATAGCGTACGGCTCATTGGGATACTTCCACTGACCATCTTCAATTTCATCATAATTTTGTTCCGGAGTTAATTGTAAAACAGCAGTACCAACGACTTCTTGGCCATCAATTAGGACCCAGCTGTGTTCACGGATAATGTCATTCTTAATTGTCGTTATAAAGGGGTGCCCATCCTGCCATTGCGGGTTGCCGTTCTTTTTTAACTGGACCCGTGCCTGTTCAATAATCATCATTACCTTATTAAAGTCATTTAAGACTGCTTGCCGTAAGTAAATTGCCATGATATTCCCTCCTTTTGCAAAAAAGCAGCTTGCTTCGTCTAATCATGAAACAAGCTGCTAGTGTGAACTACGTATCGTTATTTTAACATGGATTATGCTATAAAATGTCTGCGTTAAGATAAGCTTTAACTTTTTTACCTTCTCTTGTATTTTCTGACAAATAATCTTCGTGGCTTATTGAAATAATATTTTTATCAATCAATAGCGTTTACAACTCACGAGGTAATAACAATATGATCAATAAATACATCCTTACTCCTACCGGGGCAAAAAGCCATCAAGGTGTACTAACCAATGCGGAATTAGTCACCCTGGTTAAACCGAGCGAACATGAAATTAAACAGGTGTGTCAAAGCTTTGATTTAAGTCCATTTACATTTCAATACCGCTCATCTCCAGAAGAAGTATCAAGATTTCATCGAACAACCAGCGACGTCTTAACCAATCCGGCAATCCTAGTAATTTATGACTTCATCCCCGCATTCAAGAAGATTGAAAACCAATTATCACCATCACTAATTGTTTTTGACAACCATCACTTAATTATTTGTACTGACAGTCAAGATACGATTCAACAAGCACTGGCAAAACTTCCTACCACCCTCGCAGAGCTTCTAATTGATTACCTCATAGCCTGTCAGCATGTTTTAATGACGACTCTAAAAAGCTACAAAAAAGAAATTGATGAGTTAGATCAAAAAGCCCGAGTAGGTTTTAGCAATGATTCATTACGGGCATTAACAACTTTAACACGAAGACTTGTCTTTTTTGAGCATACGATGAACGATCAAGCAACAACAATAACTGCTTTTTTAGAAGATAAGCACTGCCAGCGTTTCCCAATTGAAAAACGGTTAGAGCTTGAAGTTCAACAGCGGCGGCTAACCAAAACTATTCATATTTTTCGTGACCTTCTCGCGTCGATTAGTGATCTTTTTACTGCCATGATGGATAACCACCTAAATAATCTAATGCAGTTTCTTGACTCAGCCGGTCTGATTATTGCAATCGCAGCTTTAGTTACCGGTTTTATGGGGATGAACGTCGGTGGAATGCCATGGAAAAATGATCTTCACGGTTTTTGGCTAATACTAGGGATTGCCCTAATCTTCGCACTTACCGCTGCTATTTTTCTTCGTCGCAAAAAATACACTAAATAACTTATTTAGCCCGAACAAGATAAAATGACCCCACGACTGCAATAAGGGCATAAATTGCGCCGACATAACCGATCTGGTTAATTTGAACAAAATTGATACTAATCGATGCGGTAAGGGCCCCAATTGAAACACCCACATTAGTACAAATCGGGTTCAATGATGACGCAAGGTTCATCGCTTCAGGATATTCCTGGTCGGCAACATTAAGGAACATTACTTGGAGGATTGAACCCGGCATTCCCAGAACAAAACAGACAACACACAGTAAAATAATTCCCAACCATGAAAGGTGGAACATGGCATTCATTAATAGTAAGCAAACAAGGACAGCGCCACTGATAACGGTAAGCTTGGTAATGCCAAACCGGTTTGCGATCACCCCTGCACACATATTACCAAGGATAAATGTAATCCCAACAAGGCCTAATAACCAAGTTAAATCAGTCGTACTAAAGCCAAGAACATTAGTAATAATCGGGCGGATATAAGTATAGAAAGTATATTCAGCGGACATCAAAGTAATCATTACTACCACGCCGAGAACGATTCGCCGGTCCTTAAAAAGCTGGATCTGGTTACCTAATGAAGCATTAGCTTGACGGCTGTTCCGCGGAGTCAACCAATATAAAAAGCCGCAAATAATCACTGTTAGAACTGATATCAAGGCAAAACTATCCCGCCAGGAAAATGCATTACTAATTGCTGTTCCAACCGGGACGCCGACAATTGTTGCAATACTAAATCCAGCAAAAGTGGAAGCGACTAGCATCGCCCGTTTTTCAATCGGTGCAATCATGGTAACAAACACGAGAATCAGTGAAATAATTGTTCCGGCAACCGCAGCAGTTATAATTCGTGAAACAAATAGCCAAAACAAATTAGGTGCGACCGCTGTCAACGTATTTCCTAATAAGAAGATCAGCATCAGTGCCATTAGAACCTTAAAGCGATCGAACTTACCCGTAAATGTAGTAATTAAGGGTGTACAAATAGCATAAATAATTGCAAAACTGGTAACTAGGAACCCAACTGTTGATAATGAAGCCTGATAGCTTTTGGCAATATCAGAAATAACCCCGACAACCATAAATTCATTACAACCCATTAAAAATGCAGTCAAAACAAAAACAATAGATTGCAGGCGAAATTTAGACATATACTTAACTCCTTTCTTATTTAACAAAAAAAGCTGGATAAAACACCGATCACATCGGTATTTTATCCAGCACCCTCACCTTTAAACGTACCTTCTGACAAACAGAAAGCATATTTAACATTGTTAGTATATCAAAAAGGCTGGCGGGTTGCAATCGCTTTTATAAGGCCAATAAACTTGATCACCTTATTGTGTCGATAAGGATTGCGCTAATTCTTCTGCTGATGGAATCTTCCCATGACGGAAGCCTTCATACACATTTTTTGCTAGTGCTGATCGCTGTTGAAATAATCGTGCCTGCTTTATCGCAAATGCCGTCAACGAATTATTCTGAATTTCATTTACTAAGCGGGCATTAGTCGTCAATGAAGGCTGGCAGGTAATGGTTTCAAATCGATCAAGCATATCATAGACACTCTGACTAGCCTGAATTATTGCTGCAAACTGTTTTAATTCCTTTAAGAAAGCAAGAATCACGTCTTGGTATCGACAATGCTCACTAGGAGATTCTAGTGCAACCTGCTCATTCATCTGGTTAAACTCTTGTAAATCATAGGCAGCTGATGGACTAGCTAAAAAGTAAGCAGCCATCAAACGTAACAAATTAACCGCATCACTACTAATGCCAATACTGGCCCAAGGATTAAGGTCCAGCATCCGCAATTCTAAATAAGCTGGTCCCGTTGTTGAAAGGTCCTTTATGCTACCGCTCTTGCGCAAGCGAACAGGCGAATGAAAATCATGCTCTGCCAAAAGTTTATTATCGCGAATACCTGCTAAAATTTGCTGCTGATAGTGTTCAATATCCGAAAAATCACCATCATATTTTGTACCAAAGCCATACGTACTTTGCCGAATGCTGCGGACTAGCTTTTGCGGCCCCTGATTATTTAAGAAGTAATTACGCTCAGCAAGCGGACTTGCCCCAAAGAAATAAGTTAGCATAAAGCGGTAACGTAAAAAGCCCTGTGCAAGTACAATGTATAGCTGATTCTTTTCTGCCACTGTTAATTCTTTAGTAAGCTGCGGATTCAAGCCCAAGTTAACGTGAATCCCACAAGGCGTTGCTTCTTGTAGTTCATGTGATTTTAACCATGTAAAAAAATAATTACGTTTTTCATCATTGGCATGAGCAACATCGACTCGGCTCCGGTCTAGAGGTAATTCTGGAGGCATCGATAATGGCCATAGGTACTCATTATCATGGAGATTTCTTCTTAAGACGTTACTTATTTTTTCAAGATATGATAATGAATCTTCGGGAGTTGCAGCTACAGGAGTTACTACCTCAGTCATCGTTTCCATAAAGTCATTAGTAATCCATGGATTGGTCTGCTGGTTACCAATGTTTTGAGGATAAGGAAATGAACTTATATGACCATGAGAATCGATCCGTTGGCGTTCAACTTCCAGACCGATTAAAAAGTTAACTAATACATTTTCGCGATTTTGATTAATAATCTTCTGTCCGAATTCACTCAACATATCCGCCTTACCTCCTATCTCATCTTACTAAATAATTTTTATCATTATACACTAATCGTTAGTTAATAATGATAAAAATTATAATCTTCAAACAAATATTAAATTTATAGTCAATAAAACGCCTTATTCAATATCATAAAAATAAATAGAATCAGGATCTTGAGTTGATTGAATGAATTCCTTGAAGAAAGGCAAAATATACTTAACATGGCCATACGAACCTGGCTGAATAAGATGGCGGGCAATTGCACGGCGACGATACTGGGATGCATACGAAGGGGTAACGTGTAGCTGTTGCACAACCTCTTTTAATCTCTTATTGCCAAGAACAGCAATTAAATATTTTTGATCCATTTCAGATAAATCTGAAAAGATTTTATTATATGCATTATCAAATAAGTTCATTTTATAAATATCTATAACTTTTGATAGTTTTTCTGTTGAAAATTCACTTTTTGTTTCTGCCATTTCTTCAAATGCTAAATATCCTAACAGTTGAAAACCATATGAGTAACCTTTAACCATTTGCGTCATTTTCTGTGCTAGAGCAATATCACAATTAAATACTTTTTGATAAGCCAACGTCATATTACTATTTTGAAGCGGTGTCATTACTTCCTTTTCTGAACGTAATAAGAAAGTTAATTTTTTCTCGTTTTGAACATCCATAATTAAGTCGGGTAAGCCTGTCATAAGAACATAGATAGGAAAGCCATGGCGTTTTAATTCATTAAAGATTTGCGCGAAACTACGAATCGGCTGACTATTATCAACTTCATCAATTACTACTAAAACATACTGATTATTTTTTTGTATATTTTTCATCATCTTTTTTGCGACTTCAGCCGTCTTATTGCCATCTTGAATTTTCTGATTAAAGTTGAAACTCAAATCCTTAAAATTAATAGATTTTATACCTAACTCTTCTATTATATGTTGAATTTTAGTTTTGCTAGCTTTTCCTAATTGATCAATAAAACTACTTAATAAGCTTTCGTCATTAACTAAATCTATACAATGGCAATTTTTATCTTTGCTTAACTCATTTTCTACTTGAGTCATAAATGACGTTTTCCCTGATCCACGAACACCAGTTATAAAGAAAGAGCGTGCAAAGTCACTCTCCTTGATTGTAGTAACTAATTTAGCAGCACGTTCATTAGTATCTAAATAAATTTTAGGGACATCTCCAAAGGTAGGATTAAAAGGATTCTTAGACATATGCAATGCACTCCTTTGTTTTAGAACTTTTTAGAACTTTATTTTTATTTTAGAACTTTTTAGAACTTTTGCCAATAAACAAGACTAAAAAAGACACCCATTGGCGGGCATCTTTGATTTTGATCAGTCGCTTGTCAGATAATTATTTAACTTTCTATTTTAGATCAAACAATCTAAAAAACTAGTCCCGTATTTACCACTGGTTAAACTAAAGTTATCTAGCACTGTCGCACCCAAATCAGCAAAAGTTGGTCGTGTTCCTAGAGAACCGCTTGCTTGCATTGCGGGTGAATAGGCTAGTAGTGGTACGTTTTCACGAGTATGGTCGGTTCCCTGAAAGCCAGGGTCATTACCATGGTCAGCAGTAATAATTAATAAATCATCAGTTCGCAGGTTATCTAAAACCAGTCCTAAACAGCGGTCAAAATCCATTAATGCTTGACCAAACCCCTTCGGATCGCGCCGATGACCATACATCGTGTCGAAATCAACCAAATTAGTAAAACAAAAACCAGTAAAATCTTGGTTCATCACTTCATCAACATGGTTCATTCCGTCCATATTGCTTTCATTATGATAAGTCCGGGTAAAACCTCGTCCAGAAAAGATATCATTTGTTTTTCCGACAGCAATTGTTGTTAATCCAGCTTGGTGCATCCGATCAATAGCCGTTAAACTTGTTGGTTCTAAGCTAAAGTCACGGCGATTTGCAATCCGTGTAAAGTGGTCTTTATCCGGTCCAATGTACGGTCGCGCAATTACTCGTCCAACCGTATATTTAGGCCCGTTTAACAGAGTCCGCGCAAACTGACAAATCCTATAAAGTTCCCCTACAGAAATCACATCTTCATGGGCAGCAATCTGCATTACCGAGTCGCCAGACGTATAGATAATCAGTTCTCCTGTATCTAATTGGCGCTCGCCGTAATCATGAATCACCTTTGTACCAGAATATGGCTTGTTAACAATAACATCACGTCCTGCGAATTCCGCAATTTTATTAATGATCGATTGTGGAAAACCTGTTGGAAAAGTAGATAGCGGCTGTTGCACCGGTAGCCCCATCATTTCCCAGTGACCATCCATACTATCCTTACCAGCTGAAATTTCTGCCATTTTACCATAATACGCTAATGGCCGCTCAGCTTTTGGAACACCGAGGATCGCTTTTTCACGTAAATTGCTAATTCCTAAGCGCCCTAAGTTAGGCAATGACAACTTTCCCTGATAGGCAGCACCAACATGTCCAAGCGTATCTGCACCAACATCGCCATAATTAACCGCGTCTGCTGCGGCACCAGTACCGACCGAATCTAAAACGATTCCAAATATACGTTGATATTTTTTATAATCCGCCATTAATCTGCTGTTCCTCCCTCATTGTCAGCTTCACCGCTTGCCCAAACCTTAGTTGCATAAATAGAATTAAATAAGAGCGCAGCCTGCAAGGCAATTTGTGATAAATCACCGCCGAACGTCCCAATGTGGATTCCCATTTGAAAACGGACTGCTAGGATAATCCAATAAATAATATTTGCCGTATTTACCCAAATCCATAGTGACCAATTTTCTTGGTATTTAAGAATATAAAGTAATTGGGCAATAAAACTAACAACTAAGTTAAAGGAATCAAAATATGGAAGCTGACCATGAAAAAGACTGATAAAGTACCAACCAATAAAGTAGGCAACTACGACACCGGCGAATACCCACCGCCGAACTTGCGGACTGAATCGCTTAGTCGCATCATCATGACCCCACATAAACCAGCCGATTGGTTGCGAGATCACGTAGAAGATATCCATCACAAAAGTTCTCCAGGTATGACTTTGCCAAGCAACATAAGTCATCGCTACACACTGAATAAACCCAAAGATAAATGTTACTTTCCGTCCTTTCATCCCATAAACAAGGGCAAGCGTACCAAAGACCCCCGACATCATTCCAATCCAGCTATCAGGTGCAATCAGGTAAACACCAACTTGGAGTAAAAGCAAAATTGTAACATAAATTACTTCAAATTTTTTCCATTTACTGAAAAGCTGGGTAAAGAGCCAGCCATGATTATTAGTTGTATTTGTCATCTTAATTTTCCTCCAAACTATGATCACTTAGAATGTCCAATGCGAGTTTAAGCGAGGCAGTCTCAACTTTATCTACGAGGTCGTCCCCATTTACCAGATCATTAACTCCTGAAGAAAGGTCTCCCTCATAGAGAACGACATTATTCAAGATTGATAATGTTTCCATCCCTCGTTGGCGGCCAATAGTCATCAAAGCACCAGATTCCATGTCGGCACCAACGATTCCTAATTTTGACCAGAAAGCCTCAACTTCGGAATTATTATCCATATAAAAGCCGTCGTGGGAACGAATAATTCCATAAACCGCTTCAGGAGCATATTTGCGTGCTAACATCATCAACTTAAAGGATGGCACTGCAGGATAGATTTCTGGAACATATTTCTTCGTTAAGCCATCGTCGCGAACAGCACCTTCGCCAATGATCAGCTGTCCTAAGCTAATCCCAGCTTGCATCGCCCCTGCTGAGCCAACCCGAATCACATTTTTTACGTTAACTCGATTAAGCTCTTCAACCCCAATGCCAGCTGATGGTGCCCCGATCCCTGTCGACATAACTAAAATCTGTTTGCCTTGATAAGTACCAAGGACAGACTTATATTCGCGGTTAAAGGCCCACTTTCGGACATTGTCTAATAATTTGGCAGCTTTATCTACCCGTGCAGGATCACCGACAATTACTGCGCTATCAGTGTCGATCGCGGTAGTTAGCTGCGTGTGTGGTTGTGGTTCTTCTGTCATAATGATTAATCCTCCGTTTCCATAATCTTTTGTAAGGTCTGATAATCGGTGATTTTGATCGTTGAACGATTAATTTTAATTACATTGAGATCAGCTAATCGTTTCAACACGCGGTTAATATTACGATAAGAAGTATCAACTTCATAAGTGATTAGTTCGCGGGTAATCGGCACCTGTTCATCATCACATTGAAGCAAAAATAAGCCAATTTGCTGTAGTGCGGAATGCATACTATAACGCTCCATCCGATTTGTTAGATGGTAAATCTGCTCCGAAAGATTTTTAATTAGACGGTTTGCAAAACGATGATCCTTTTGTGACCACTCGACAAAATCACGATTACGAATGACTAGAACCGTTATCGGCGTAATATTAATAATCGATGCACTATAGGGCCGGTTAATAATCGCTTCTTGTTCGCCAAGAAACATTCCAGAATCATAAACGTCTAAAACAACTTGCTTACCACTTGGCGAATTTAAGAAAACTTTTACCCGCCCTTCAACCAAAATGTAAGTGTCCTGATAACTATTTCCTTGATAAAGGACAAATTGTTTCGTATCAAAATGCTTAACCTGCATTTGCTCAATAATATTTAGGGGCGCCGTTTTTACTAATTGTCGAACCTGCTCATTTGAATTAATTGCCTTATACACTCCATTAATATTCAAGAGTATCACCCTCACTCTTTATCATCATTATATCGGTTAGCGCTTACAATTTTCTATGTCACTTGTCCTTTAATATACATTAAAATTAACATTTTGCTATATCTTGGTGCAATTCTGGGGACATTTGTCTTTGCTTTGGATTTTTTGCCAAGAAGTACAAGAAAAAAAGACACCTATTACTAGGCATCTTTAAATTAAGTCGTGATGGAACAAGTTTATTATTTAGTTTTCTGGTTACCTAATTCCCAAAAAGCGAGTGCCGAGGCGGCTGCCACATTTAAAGAATCAACTCCCGCAGCCATCGGAATCTTAATCGTGAAATCACTCTCCGCAATTGTCTTTACTTTTAATCCAGGACCTTCCGAACCAAGAATGATGGCCAATTTATCTACTTTATCCAACTGCGGATCATTAATGCTAACAGTGTTGTGCCGTAATGCCATCGTTGCCGTTTGATAGCCTAGCTGGTGAAGAAGACTAATTCCCTCTGACTGCCAAACCTTCGCATCAACATAAGTCCACGGTACCTGAAAAACCGTGCCCATTGCTACCCGCGAGGCGCGGCGATAAAACGGATCAGCAGAGTCAGTCGTTACAACTACTCCATCTATTCCTAGTGCCGCTGCTGAACGAAAGATTGCTCCAACATTGGTAGGATTAACAACACTTTCCAATACTGCAATTCGGGGATGATCCTTCGGCATTGTTGTTAAAAAGTGGGATAGGTCTAAACGCCGGATTCGATACATTGCTGCGAGTGCTCCCCGTAAAAGATTATAACCGGACAGTTGGCTAAGTAATTCACTACTAACAACATAAATTGGTATTTGACCCAATCCTCCTGCAGGACCAATTGCCATTTCATGATCTAAGTCAGCTAGATCACGGTCCAATGCCTTTTCCTCCATCAAAATAGAGGCTGGCAGGTATCCCGCTTGTAAGGCACGCGCAATTACCTTAGGACTTTCTGCAATAAATAAGCCAGGATTTGGTTCCATGGAATGAAAAAGCTGGACTTCATTATATCGAACATAAGGATCCAACTCAGGATCTGTTAGGTCTTTAGGGAAAATTAAATTATGCATTTTGAATTTACCTTTTCTATTTCATTTAGATTCAAGTATTTTGGCGCTTGATACATTAATCATACCTGAATATATTTAATTTCGCCATGGTGGCTGGTAGAAATGGGTATTTACCTAATTAAATTGTTACTAGGACTTCATTCCAACTCCCCGATTAACCGCTGAATCATAAGTTAGTTTTACATAGGCAGCCATAATAATCGGTAGTACTGTTAATAAGATTATTAATCCAATAATAACGGCAATCGCTACCTGAATCAGAGTCATCACGCCAGATGGGATTAGTGCCGCAAAGGTTCCGCTTAAAATAACTATTGCCGACATCACAACTGCGCCAATTACTGTCGCCGCTTGCAAAATATGTTTAACCTGGTTCCCCGGAGCAACCAATTCTTCATCGCGATAACGCATCATTAAGAAAATACTATAGTCAACACCAAGTGCAATTAGCATGATAAAAGTGAAAAATGGTGTATTCCAAGTCAACATGCTTTCATGAAGCAATTGTCGCATAATTACTGCCGTCAAACCGATTGCTGTATAGTAAGTTCCAATCAAGGTTGTAATGATCACTATTGGTTGAAGAACCGAGCGGGTAAATATCAATAGAGCAATGCCGATTCCAACAATCATAATCATCGCGGTTCGCGAAAAGTCACTTTGCGATAGTTTTTCTAGATCGGCAATTTGCGATGTTTGTCCACCAACGGCAACCTGGGCCTTACTTAACGATGTGACCTTAACTTGAGCCTTGACATCTTGAGTTAACTGCTTGACTGCTTGTGTTGCTGCATGACTGCTTGGATCATCTTTCAAGGTAACTGATATTTGGGTGATATGCCGATTCTTAGACATATAGACGTTATAGGAATCGACTAATTGATGGTTTCCTAATTCATTCCGAGGAATATTTAATTGGTTCCCTGCTGGTGAGTTTTTCAGTTCTCCCAAATAAGCTTGAACTTGATTAATCCCTGCTTGAACTTTTGCGAGGCCATTAACTGCTTGGTTTAGGCCAGTTTCCAACTGACTGACCTGCCCAGCCATTCCCTGTAATTGTTGATTAAGTTGCTGAACACCACCATTCACCTGGCTAATGCCGCTCCCCAATTGCTGACTACTGCTTGCTAATGTACTGCCACCAGCATAAAGTTGTGAACCTGCCTGATCGAGTTGACTTCCTCCAGCAGCTAATTGATCGATCCCATTTTCTAACACTGGAACTTGCTGATTAATTGCCGTTAACGCACTTGTCAAGCGGCCTGTTCCTTGGCTTAATTGCATTGACATCGTTGCGTAGGAGCCACTTGTTTGGTTATTAATCAGCTGGTTTAATCGTTGGATTTGACTATTAACCGTAGCGACTTGTTGATTCAATTGCTGGCTTGCCGCCGTAACTTGCCCGATTCCAGTTGCAAACGGATTAACCCCAACTCTTAACTGACCAATCCCACTAGTAAGCTGGCTAGTTCCCTGAATATAGCGATTAGTTCCTGTAATGTATTGATTTAAACCGCCATTAAATTGACTATTAGCATTAGCTAACCGTTGACTACCATTGGCTAATTCTTGAACTTGCTTGACACTTTCCCGGATATTAGCTCGACCAATTTGATCACTGGCATCTTGTAGGCCACTGCGAATAGTAGTTAATCCACTCTGCGATTCATCTAATCCTCGCAAAACAGTTTTAAGTTGATCTTTAACATAAAGCTGCTTGATTGGCTTTCCTGTCGGCTGAGTAACCGAATTCACTGCTTTAACATTCGGATTTTTCTTAATTGTATTTGTAATTTGATCAATTGCCGCTAAGTCTTTTTGATTATCTAAAGGATGGTCTAGCTTAATATCAATAGTTGTCGGCGAAACTTTCCCCTTTGAAAAGTCACGTTGGGCAATTAGGTATCCCTGCTTGATTGAATTACTGTTTGGTACTTCATCAGCAGAATTATAATTTAATAAGTGTGGCGTGTTAATCATCGCTGTTGCTGCAATTCCCGCTAAGATAACCATATAAAGCAACGGATGGTGTAGTCCTCTTTGCGCAAGAAAGTGCCATACCTTACTGGATTGCTGAATCTGGAAATTCTTTGCTGGCCAAAACATTTTTCGACCGAGAACTGCCATAAAGAAGTAATTCAAAGTTAGCAATACTGCCAATAGGACCAAAACGCCGACCGAACAGCTAACTGCCGATTGATAAAATGAGAACTTAGCAAAACTCAGCGCTGCAAAACCAATAAAGACAGATAATCCACTATAAATAATTGTCCGACCTGCTGATTGTTTAACGACATTAATTGCTTGATACTGGTTACCCTTGCCCAGTTCTTCCTTAAACTTATCGTAAAGCAAAATATTATAATCGGTACCAACCCCAAATAAAATAATTACCAGAAAGACTTGGGTAAAATCAGAAATTGGGAAATTAGCATATTTAGCAAGATTCATTACTAAACTAAGAGAAACGATCATTGCAATGCCAACGGTCAGTAACGAAACCAACGGGATAATGACCGAACGAAAAACTAATACTAAAACTACAAAGATAAAGATAATTGCGATGATTTCAGTTTTTTGAATTCCTTTTTCCGTTGTATTAGAGAATTCATCTGATAATAAGTCATCACTTGTCACATAGGTCTGCAAGCCTTTAACCTTTAATTGACGCTTTACCCGCTGTGCTTGGTGATCAAATTCCGCAGTATCCTTAATGTTAACAGTTACTAGTTCTGTTTGACGATTTTTTGAAATAAGCTGATTAGCAACTTCTTGACCATCTCGAGCACTAGTAATTCTTGTCACATTATACCGGTTACGATGCTCATCAAGAACCTTAACTTTGCGGTTAATTTGCTGCTGATCATCAGCATTTAATTTACCATCCTTATGGTAGACAACCACTATTGAATTCGTGTTTTTCTCCGTACTCATCTCCCGCGCTAGTCTATTAGCACGGGTACTTTCACTACTTGCAGGTAAGATAACATGTCCCTGTTGCCTAACTAATGTCGAAATATTAGGAAGGGTAACCACCGCGACAACTGCTAGTACTAGCCAAACAATAATTGCGGCAATGTGATTCTTCTTAAGCCAGCCCATGTTTAAACTCTCCTTTTTCGAACACCTGTTGATTATCTAACAACTGTATAGTATATTATTGGGCAATGAGCTGAACAATAATTAATCTTTGCAACAGTGTCAATTTTTGAACACATCATAATAATTTGTTGGAGGAAAGCTAAATGAGTGATCGTCGCGTAAATCGAACTAAACGTCAAATAAAAGAATCATTTATTAAACTGCTGAGTGAAAAAGAAATTTCTCGAATTACCGTTTCGGAAATAACCGAGCAAGCTGATATTGGTCGTGGTACCTTTTATACTCATTACCAAGACATTTATGACCTGTATCAGTCATTAATTAATGAACTAGCTCAAGAGTTATTAAAGATTTTTGATAAATACTACTCACCAGCCATAAAAGGAAATAATTTCATTCCACTGTTTCGGGCCTTGTCCGACTACGTTTCATCACAACAGCAGCTATTCTCTATCCTCATTAATAAGCGGAATAACAGGTTAACCATTAGCTACTTACAAGATCAGTTCAAACAAGAACTAATTAACTATAATGATTCGGAAGATCTTGAGTATATTATTGGGAATGTCTATGGTGTCTCAGGAATATTTGGTATCTTTATCGACTGGCTTCAGGGGAAAATAAAAGCCTCACCAGAACAACTTGGTGAAGCAATTGGTAAATTTGCGAATAAATATTGGTTTCCGAGATAATGTCAAATAGTTAATAATGAAATAACCCTTTATTTAGTGTTAAAAGCATCATGATGCGTTGCTTAACATCTTGTGAAATATGATTAGTCACACTGGCTAGTTTAGTAATTATCTCTGGACAGTCTTTTGAAGGCTTACAGATGTACTTTTGCTTTTTAATCGCCCAAATCGTTGGTTTATAGTGTAGGGAAGGGACTAAAATATAAACTTTCTTAAAACAATTTTTACTCATTGGCTTGCCACAATGCGGGCAAGTCATAGTGTAGGTTTGTATTAAGTGGACGATAATGCGGTCACCCTGGTCTTCAATTGTCTCGGCAAAACTATTGTCTAATTCGATGTGTGAGTCCTTGATTCCCAATGCAGTTCTGGTAGAATTATCCATGAAAGATGGTCCTTTCTTAAACGAAGACGGGAGTGCAGCCATCTTTCGTTTTTTATTTTAAATTTTAAACTAAAATAAGTACTGATGTTAAGTTCCATCAGTACTTAATATTGTAGAGCCTAAATAAATCGGAAACCGATATTGGTAAGGAATTAGGGGTTTCTGACTGGACAGTTAGACGCGTTATCACTAACTTAGATCAATCATTTAAGCCTAATTACCATTGGTTACCCCGCCATATTGCCTTTGATGACTTCAAGTCTGGGCGCTTTGCGCCCAGCGGAATGAGCATGATCCTAATGAACATTGAAAACAAACGAACTCTTGATATTATTTATTCGCGACGCAACAGTTATTTGCGAAACTATTTTCTGCGCTATGACCATTCAGCGCGCCTAGCTGTTCAGACGGTGAACGTCGACTTGTATACTCCATACCGCCATTTAATTCGTGACCTTTTCCCCCATGCCATCATTATTGCCGATCATTTTCATGTCGTCACGCAAGCATACCGCACATTAAATAAAATTCGAATTCAGGTAATGAATCGAGCTGGAAAAGGAACGCGGTAGTGGCGGGCGCTAAACCATTTCTGGAAACTAATCCTAACACCAGCTGGCAATCTTAAATACAATAATTATTGGTCACGACGTAACTTTGGCTATGCCCAATTAACTGACGTTGAAGTCGTCCACCGACTGTTAGATTTCGATGAAGACTTAAAGCAAGCCTATATCACTACTATCAAGACCTAGTTCTTGCCATCAGACAACGAGAGAGGCATTAGATCAACTTTTAGCTGTTAAATGGACGCAACTTCCACAACCACTTCAAAAAGTTCAACGCACACTACGTACTCATAAGCAAGAGATTTACAATAGTTTCAAATATGATACCTATACTAACGGACCTGTTGAAGGAACTAATAATAAAATTAAGGTAATTAAGTGTACAGCTTATGGCTTTCGTAACTTTTTCAATTTTCGTGTTCGAATTCTTATATCATTAGCTAATTCATATATCGCTATTAACTGGAAAAATCAAAAAAGGTGATGAGCAGAAATTGTTCATCACCTTTTTCAGTTTAAAAATACAACACCCCTTAATAAAGGGGTGAAGCGGCTCTCGCCATATTTTCTATCTACAATTATACCTTACCATGGTAAATAGTCAATGAATTAATCACTGTATATGGTTATACTATTGCAAATACTATTAAATAGATCACTAAAAATCTTACCTTGGTACAAGTCAGAGTTCCTCTGCATCCTAGTACACCATTCTTTTAAATCATCTATTTTATGTTGATGTGACTTTTGACTACACATAGTTTTATGAATACGTAATGCAAGTGAAATTTGTAATAATAATGGAGTGTGAATTTCACTACTTGTTAAATCATCATTTCTTAATACAGAATATATGTTGTGTGGAACTGGTTCTTCCTCATTAACTAATGCATCTTTATTGAAAAGTACTCTATTATGAGCACAACTGTTCCTAAGTCTATTAATATATTTAAAAGATTCTCTTAGTTGTTGCAGCGTTTTATTATTGGGGCGTTTACGACTCAAATACTCAACAAATGATCGTAATTTTCCTAGGCTAGAAATCTCTATAATTATCCAAATTGGAGGGTTATCGTAAAATTGTTGATATTCTTCATTTACAATGAAATGACCGTTGTTATCATAATGAGAAACACTCGAAAATAATTTTCTTTTGAAGCCTTCAGGATTTTCATCTCTATTAATTACTTCCTGAACAATATGGTATCCATCTTCATCAGGATCGTTTGTTATGATTCGCAATAGATACGTTTTAATAGCATGTTCTATATCCAAACAAACCTTCAGTAAACAGTATCTCAATTCCATATCCAATGTTGATATGTCAACTAACATATTGAAATTGTTAATACATTGTTCACCATTCTCCGTACTGTTAAACACCTTAACAAAAGAAATCATCTTATAAAAATAAGACTTATACTTCAAATATTTCTGGGCTTCAGGTTCGTCTTCTATACCGACACCATGATTCTTTAGCCATTCTATTTGATCTGCAAAACTTAACTTAGAGTTATCCATAATTAATACTTTCTCCAGTAAATTGATTAGTTCTTATTATATCAGATGGAATCGTCAGAAGTTATAACATAGCTTCGTTTTTATTACATCTCAAAAAGGCGATGGACAAATTTGTCCATCGCCTTTTAACTTATCGAAAATTGGATAACATATTACGTCTTAATCTTAGTTGTACTTCCGCTTAGTAGCACCAGCCAAGGTAGTAAAGGTAGTGGCTGCCAGAATACCTAATCCAGCAATTGCCATTGTGTTTTCTTCCTTACTGTTGGCGTTAGTTTGTGGCAACTTAGCTTGTTGAGCCTTGTATTCTTCACGAGTCATTGGTTCACTCATCTTAGTACCAAAACTTACGCTAGTAGTTTCCATGCTTGCAGGTGCTTGAATACCAGCTTGTGAAGCTACACTGTCCTTAGATACAACGTTGATGTATTGACCTTGAGTGCCTGCTGAGGAACCCTTACCATCGTCTGGCAATACAATCGTTGGATTGTCGTCACTGCCCTTAGTAGTATCGCTAGAATCGTTGTCCTTAGATGGTTGGTGACCAGCTTGACCTGGAATTGAAGCGTGACCATCGTCTGGCTTAGTAGATGTGGTTGGGTTAGTTGGCGTTTCGCCACCCTTGTTATCATCGCCCTTAGAAGGTTGAGATGGGTCGGTTGGTGTGTCACCATGATCCTTGTTGCCATCATCTGGCTTAGTAGGCGTGGTTGGGTTAGTTGGAACTGCTAATAATGTCAGTGCTAAGACGCTACTATCAATAGCGGAGGTACTTAAGACGAGTATGGATAATTTGGCAAACGGTTCAACTGATGAGGCTGAAATGGGCTACTACCAGAAGAAACTTTGGCAGGCCCTTAATAAGATGGATGACGAAAAGGCCGAACAAGTTTCAAAGAATGTTCTGGGCTTGATTAATCTTAATAAAGAATAACAATTCTACTTAATAAAGCAGGTACTACGATTTTCGCAATTTCGTAGTACCTGTTTTTTCTTGTCTAATTTAAGTACAACTATAATGTTATTTAATATTTAGAGAAGTTATTTATGAAAAAAAGACTTGTTATTGCCAGTACAGTAATGATTGCACTATCATTAACTGCTTGTGGCAATCAATCATCAAGTACCAATGACACTTCTAGTAGTGTTAAAACAGCTAAGAAGGTTTCAAGTAGTTCATCAACCAGTGCTACAAAACAAACTGATAAGTTCAATAATAATGAGTATGGTGTGATGGGGTATTTAATGCTTAGTCAGACCAGTGCTTCTAAATTGGCTAATACTACCAGAAGCACTGGTGATAATGAAGGTATGAAGATTACCAAGAATGGTAATACTTACACTTTTGGAGTATTTCCAATGGGACACTCAGCTAATGTTATTGTTAATAACGACAATGTAACCGTTAGATACGATGAAAATGCTGATGGCACTGGTATGGGTGATAAGAATGGTAGTAAAACCTACTCTAAAGACGAATTAGCCAATAAGTATGCTAGCCAAAAAGATGATATTGATAAAGTCATTGCCAAGTTCGATTTAAACAAAGATACTAACACCACTAATAATCAACAACCAGTCCCAACTGATCTTGATGAAAAGACTGAAGCTGTCTTAATTTACGCTAAAGCAAATGGCTTTGATACCTTAGACGTTTCAGATGATAACAAAGCAAAAATGGAATTATCTACCGCTGATAATGACAGAAAGACCGTTGGTTATGGTTCTGATGGTGATGTTCAATACCAAATTGATGGTAATAACGTTACCTATTGGACATTGGATCACAGTAATGATACGCCAGCTTATAAGCAAAAGATGGTTGAACACACTACTACTCTTTCAGAATTAAAACAAGAATTTTATACAGCAGGTAATCAACGCCAGACTGTTGATATTATTAGCGACAACATGGAAGAAGATTAAAAAAAGGTACCACACAGGACATTTCTCACCCACTTAATGTGTAGTACCTTTTAATTACAGCTTAAGGTTTCTATCAAGACAAAACAGCATACTATAAACCCAAGGCTCAATAATAAGCGACATCATTTCAATAAGGCCCAAATAAGAAACAAATAGCTTTACAGCATGAAGAGGTAGATAAACTATTAGCGGTCCTTGAGAGATTAGTTCCATTAGCCACTCAAACATGATTACCATTAAGATGCCAAAAACACCTAATAAGCTAAATATTAACTTTTTAAATAAGGTGTCGAAGTTTTGCTTTACAATAGTTGTTTTTTTATCATCTCTATAAACGTTCATGATTAAAGGAATCGTTACAGTAATCGTAGCCATAAAAATTCCCTTGACATCATTAGCATTTGTTTCAGTAAAGGCAAATACTGTTAGTACCATACTATTAAGAAATGCTAACATTGATGACTGAATTGCAGTTGCTTTATCATTCTTATTAAAGTTAACCATTGCTTATCCTCCGTGATTAAAAATAAATTAACGTTAAAACTAAGTAGCTACTTTTCCTTTAACAATTCTTAGTTTATCATTTACCGTTAGTAGTAGGTAAGTTGTAAAATGTACTTTTTTTACAATCAATTTCTACTACTATAAAATTAGGAGAATATAATTTAATGAATGAAATAGATCAAATAGTAGAGTTAATTTTTAACAACATTAGTACACAAGTTAACGATAGAAAAAACAGTTAAAAAAGACTAGGTTGGATATCACTAATGAAAGTAATATTCAATTATTATCAAGTATTATGAGCAATAAACGTATTCCAAGCAGGAATCCGTATCTACTCAACGCAAGTATTACTGATGATATTGTCTCCACTTTACATTTCCATTCAGCTTATGAATTAATTTGGGGAAAGGATAATGATCTTGATACTTTGTTGGAACGAATTTTCTTTGCAGGAATTTCTTTAGTAGAGCAAAATAATTTAATTGAAGAATGCCGTTTGGAATATCTTCCATATGCCAAAGCTAGCGCAAAATTTAACTTTGCAATGGAATTGGAGAAACCTGATCCTGAAACCTTAACTGAAAAACAATATTATGCGTCCGAATATGTATTTTTTTACATAAATAAAAACCTAAAGGAGGAACATAAAAAGTTCTTCAACAAATGTGGTACTAAGAAAATTAATAAGCAACTCTTTAAATTTATTAGTACAATATTTCCAAAACTTCTCTCAAACTTTCTAAATGAAACTGGCCACCAGGGAAAGCAAGTTTATGACTTAATATCTTCTATTGTTAAGTATGAACAAGAAGATATATTTGAATCAATGGCACATGGTCCTGAATGGTTTCAGCATGAGCCGTTAACTAACTCGGAAAAACCATTATCAGATGTACGAAAAAGTGTTATTAATGCTGGAGAAAAATATATAGATACTATATTAAATGAGCAAGTTGAAACAGATTATTTTTTCAGTCCTGATTCAAAAAGCTTAGAATAGTAAAGTCAAAATATATTTGTAACTTAGTTATGTTCTTAAGTCCTATTTTTACAAAATGCACACAGAAGATCAGCCGTAAAGCCTAATATATCAACAGTTTACCTAATTCTTCGATACAGCTTCATGCACACGATTATTTTATGTGCACAGCTGTGTGCATAATATTCTTAAATAAACAAAATAATCCTTGATATACCTTTGCAAAGCATTGATATATCAAGGATTAATAAACTCTGTAAATTTTAATTATGCTGACTAGAAGCTGGTAGGTTCTAGTCAACTCGTTCCTTATATATCAACAAACTAGACGGCAACTCTAGGTAATCGTGTGCATTTCTGTGTGCATCCTATGCCATCCAGTTATCCATCATTTTGCGGTTAATATCGCGATCCGCTTTAACATAAACCCGCATAAAGATGGCCAAACTATTACCTATTCGTTCGGCTGCCCACGGATAAGACATGCCCGGCTTATTAGCCAGCTTAGTACATAATGTGTGCCGAAACGAATACATAGATAACTGTGCTCCGTTACCGCTAATGCCCAATTTATTGCAGAGCTTCTTTAACATCTCATTCATACTCCGCTGGGTAATCGGGATATTGTTTGCACAAGTCTTATAGTCATGTAGATTCAGGAAGATCAAACCTTCAGGATTCGTCAAATTGTGACGTTCCAGAAAGTTTTTCTGTTCTTCTTGAAACATATCTATAAAATCTGCCAGTGGTTGCGAAATTGGTAAGCAATAACGGGCATACCCTTTGGGCCGTGCTTTAAGCGCCCCATTGAACTTTTTAACGTAATCGGACCAACTATCGCTAATCTTAAAGGTTGGATAGTCATTTTCTACTACCAAGTTCTTAAATCTGAGAGCTTGAACTTCACCAGGACGCATCCCATTTTCAAGATCAATCCAAAGTGCTAACCGAGTACCCCAATTCGCAATAGTAGTATTATTTAGTTCTGACTGAATCTGTTCCTTAATAGATTCCAGCTCATCATTAGTAAACAAGTATCGCTACTTCCCAACGCTAAAATCGCTCTTACGAAAAAACTTATCAAGATACTGTTCAGGCACCGGATTCTCTTTAACAACCTTTCCGACTAACTCATTAAAGAAACTCCGCATATGTGTAAGACGGTGATCAATCACGGTTGCCCGTCCAACAGTTGCCTTGTGTTTTCGCACAAAATCATGAGCAAATTGCTCTACCAGTCGTTCAGTAACATCCTTGATTTTTGTATTCTTAAAATACTTCTTAAATTCAGCCGCCGAATTATTCCAATCACGATAAGTAACAGGGGAAATTGCATTCTTTCGCTGATTAACATATTTCTGAAATTCGTCAGCAAAGATAGCATTACCATCGCATAACTGCATTCCATCCTCGTAATCAGCCCACATTTTTCGCTCTAATGCAGTTGCTGCCCAACGAGTTTTAGCATACTCAACTGGCCAACTCTCCCGCTTACCAGTTACCTTATTAATTGGTTGGATCCGTACTTGGAATTGTCCCGCGTGCTTGCCAGTTTTCATCTTTTTAATCATTGTCAACCTTCTCCTTCGTATAAAGAAAAAGGTTGTAGTACACTGATTACCAGTATTCTACAACCCTTCTAATTACTTTGCCCACACTGTCTTTTGCTGATAACCGGCATTGAGTAACCAATGTTTAATCTCTTCCAGGTTGTAATATTTTCGGCTCCCAGGTGAAAGTTGATGGTAAGGCATTCCACTTCGAATCAAACGGTATAGTAGTGTGGTACTAATGCCTAGGGCAGCACATAATTGCTTCCCATTTAGAATATCTTTGCCGAACAATTTACATCTACTCCTTTGTGGTAGATAATGAACGGGATAACAATTTGTTATTAGAAAGTGACTTTCCAAAGTGTGGTAGCTGGGTTAGTCGCTTTTTTTGTTTATAATTCCAGTTCATCATCATGATCCTTTGACTTATGTTTCTTAGGCTGTTCAGACTTCTTATTTGATTGGACAGGCTTTGAAATAATCTTAGCCTGCTCAGCAAGATTCACATTTACTAGTCGACGACGCGTCAAACGCTGATTAACTAAGTAGTTGGAATGTTGGCGCATCGCCTGGACCAATCCTTTTAATCGTCCAAACCGAGAAGTCGTCTGTTTAAAGCCATCATGGTCAATGAAAAGTTGATCATCCTTTTCACTAATCTCATTGCACAGTTGTTGAACATTGGCTTGCTGGTCAAATAGTACTCGCTCACTATCCTTTGACTTGTTCAGTAATTTAGTAATTGTTAGTAATTGGAATGACTTTTTATCACACAAAAGGAGTTCACGTACACGACGCCGTAGTTCATCAAACGGGTCAGCACCATGATCTAACGCCCACAACTTCACCTGCTCGCAAAACGTGGCGTAGTCATCAACTGACCAACAGTCGGCAAATTTAGAAACAAAATGTGGTACCTGGTCGCCTTCACTTAACCATAGATTCTCAATGGAATCCGCTAAGTGGGTAAAAGGCCCTTTCAGAAAATTAATGCTTGTCCCTAACTTAAACCATGCCATTGCGATAACATCTTGATATTCTTGCGTATTTTCAACTTTTAACGGTGAAGCATCCTGAACTTCGCCACCGAATCCAGCGCACCGACGCTTATTAATCTTTACCATAAATAAGACCTCCAATAATTGAACCAATACCAACAACGACCTTAACTGGCCACCATGGCATTACACTCGCTAAAACTACTCCAGCCAAGACAATCAATGCACCATTTGCAAACTTAGTTAAGGTATGTTCCATCACTTGATGAGACTGAGTAACTTGCTGTTTATCTTGCGCAATAGATTCTTTGACTTGATTGATATAGGTAACAACTTCCTTGCTCAAAAGTTGATTAGTCGTAGAATTAGCTTCTTCACGCATGACACGCAGTAAATCATGACCATCAATATCAATTGGTTTCTGAACCGCACTAATTAGCTGTCGTAATAGATTACTATTATGATTAATTACTACTACCAACTTATTAACTACCTGATTCAGTTGTTCAACCTTAGAATGATCAGCACTTGCCATTACTTCAGCCTGTGCCCTTGAAACATTCATCCGGTCAATTCGTGATTGCTGACCCTTGAACTTCTGCTCCAAATCGCCATAGGACTTAGTATGCCCATCTTGCCAAGCATCTTTAATGGCTTGATGAGCAATATCACTAACTTCCTGGTTCAAATTCATCTTCTGATTGTTCAGAGATTTGGTGACGTCGCCGGTCCAGTTTTGCAAATCCTGCTTGGTCGCCAGGTTCTTCATCATTTTCTGTACTTCGTTGTCGCGCGACGTAGGTGTTAAATCGTCGTTGCTGCCGTTCGGATTCAGCAAGTCGTTCAGATCGTCCATGGCACTGTTGAGATTTTTCTTCATCAACTGAAGCCTCCTTAGTTTCACTTTGCTGTTTTTGACTAAAATGTCTTTCTAATTCCTCTGATTATTCAAACTACTATGACCTCGGCTGACTTCTGGCTTACTCAACACTGCATCACTGCACCGCTTGTTTCTGTGGAAATTAAACTTATTCCTCTTGTCGGAAACGTGTAGGCCAGATCTCCCCGGGTAAGAATATTAGCTTTCGTACCATGTCATCGTTAGCTTTACTGAGACCAACTTCGAGTAGTATTGGACTTCAACTTGTCTAGCAGCCTTATCCAGTTAATTTCAGCCTTATAGCTACTTCTTGTTCATCGATGCAGTACTTTGCCTTAGACTTCCTTCAGATTCCACCTCACGGTGGACACCCTTGTCCTCAGCTCATGGTTCCGACTACTACGGCCCATAGTGGACTTTCACCACCTAGCTAATACCCATGCCGGGCGCACTAATAAAAAAATCCCCGACCAAAACCGGTCGAGGATTTTGTAGTTTAACTACTTTTATTTCAGTGTTGAACACTATTAAACGTAACAATCATCTTAATCATCTTGCTTAGAACACATGATAAGTTGCTTCATGTAGGTCTGTGGGTCATCAATAATCTGCAACATCACCTTAGCCACGTCTGCTCGGTTAGTACGCGGTGCTCCTGGCATTTTGTAGCCAGATGCTGCATCCCTAACCAGCGGATTTTCACTTCTTTCTCCGTTAAATAGTGGACCGGGATGAATAGTCGTCCAATCGAGATCAGAAGGCGGTAACTGCTTTTCACCAGCCTCATGATCAGCAAAATTTCCCTTTAAAAATCCTTTAGCCCCCATCCGATATGGATAACGGGTATTTTCATAAGTAGCACCAACACCTAATGCTGACAGGCTGATTAGGCGTTTAACTCCTGCTTTATCCATTGCTTCAATAATGTTTGGAATAGCAAGAGCAAACAATTTTCCACTGCTATTAGAAACCGGATTACCAAGCGCCACTAAAACCGCATCACAACCTTTCATAGCCGACGCCATTTTATCAATATCGTTTAATTCACCAGTTACTACCGTTATTTGATCACGATGAGTTAACTTATCTGGGTGACGAACATAGGCAATAACTGAATATTTCTTTTCTAAAGACTGGAGAACCAGTTCTTCTCCGGTCCGTCCGGTTGCACCAAAAATGCAAAGTTTCATTTAACAAGCCCCCTATAGGTTATCTTCGATCCAGTTAAAAATCATTTCACTCGCCGGAGCATAACCGCCCATCTGTGTATGCTGTTGGGCTGTTGAATTCTCATCAAAAAACAAGTAATCCTTCGGACAGGTTAGCTGATTATAGAATTCCTTAGCAGCCTCTGGATTAATCTCAGCGGCCCCATTCAGCACCAATACTTTGGATTGAATTTGATCAATGATATCGCTGTTGTCATATTTAGCTAACTCCGGCAATAATTCTTTTTCAGAGCAACCATGCTTCCAGGTATAATCTTTAAGCATGTATTCCAACATTGCTGGTCGTAATCTTTTTGGCAAGGCTAGAATTTTGTTTAAACGCTGTCCAATCATTTTGCCCCAAGCGATATTACCAGGATCAGCAATGCATACCTTGATTCGCTTATCAAAAGCTGCTGCCCGAGGAACCTGGAAGCCGCCAAAGCTCATTCCCATCACACCAATTCGTGATGGATCGACGTCAGACAGTCCCTCAGCAAAATCTAAGACAGGTTTCATGACGTTTTCAAAATCAGGTCGGAATGATAACCCCTGAAGTCGAAGGGTCATTCCCTGACCTGGGCCATCAAAGGTCAAAGCATTAATGCCACGCTTAATTGCAGCGTCTGTTACCCAACGTGTATCATCGGCCCAAGTATCACGACCAGGAACGACAATCAGCAGTGGCGACTTTCCGTTAGCGTGTGGTGACTGAAAATAGTGCCCTGGCAGAGTCGTATTTTCATAAGGAATTTCAATTGCTTTACCGGGATACCCGGAAAGTTTCATTGACTTATCATAACAACTCTGGCTAAGTCTACAATACTGTCTGATTCGCGGATCCGCAACATCTCCGAAGTACATCAAAGCAACTCGCCAATAGGTTGAAGCACGAAGGTATGCGCTACCTGCACTGACCAGCTTGTTAGCTTGTTCATATTGTACCGCCCGCTCCTGCAAACGATTTGCCATCGTAGCCCAGGCGCTGATCCAGGTCTGTTCGTCACCATTCTTCAAATTAGCGTTTACATCTAAGACTTCACCGACATCGGCCATCCGGTAATTAACTAACCCTAAAACATGTTTGACGAGGGCGTCTTGTAACATATTCTTACTGAATTTCTGTGACGACCAAGGATTGTTGAATTTTATAAATTCTTCAGTCATATTAATTTATCCTTTCTATTTTTCACGTTTTTGTTGTTCGATCTTGCTTGTCCGCATCCCTGGGAAGATCCAGTTCCACTTACCACAAAGCTTGATCATTGCTGGTACAAAGATCAATCGGACAATAAAGGCATCAAAGAAGACCCCAAAGGCTAATGCTAATCCGATTGACTTGCTAGTTGGGTTAGTAGTAACGGCAAAACTACCGAATACGGAAATCATAATTAACCCAGCGGTAATGATAACCTTAGCGTTTTCGCGCATACCGATGCGAACTGCCTCAGTAGTATCCCCAGTTAACAGGTAAATCTCCCGAATCCGTGATACTAGGAAAACTTCATAGTCCATTGCCAGACCAAATAAGATTCCAATTGCAATCACTGGTAAGAAAGCAATAATCGGTGCTCCCTTACTAATACCGAAAACAGTGTGCATAACGGCATCTTGCATAACAGCAGTCAAGGCACCAAATGATGCCAAGAGTGACATTCCAAAGCCAGCCATAGCAACTAGCGGGACAATGAAGGAACGGAAAACTAACATCATTAAGACAAAGGCCAGTGCCATAACAATTCCAGCAAATATTGGAATGGCTTGGTTTAACTTTTGAACGATATCGATATTGATAGCGTTGGATCCTGTGAGAATGAGTTTGGTATTCATCTTATCTTCAGTTGTCTTGGAATATTTCTTTATATTGTGAGCTAACTTATCAGTCTTAACTGATTCAGGTCCATGAGTAGGAATCACCATGAAGACAGCATAGTTTCCGTCGGGTAGCTTACCACCTGACTGCTGAAGCATCATCTGTTGCTGAGCAGCACTTGCTTGCTGACCGGGCTGTCCTTGACCAGCCATTTGCTTCTGTTTAGCGGATTGTTGAGCAGCACTTGTGGTACTACCAGGTTGCTGAGAATTATTCATTTGACCAGGTTGAGGCTGCCGTCCTTGTTGCATTCCGGATTGACCAGAGCCAACTTTACCTCCGCCACTGATCATCCCCGGTGTCGCCATCTTGACGTACTTCATATTGGACAGATGATCGGTGATCTTCATGACTGTCTGTTGTTTTTCCTGCGGACTGGCATTCTTATCTAACTTGGCAACAATAATTAATTGACCATTGATTCCCTCACCAAACTTATCGGACAGAATATCATAAGCCTTTCGTTCAGTCTGGTTGGTTGGTAATGCGCCATTATAAGGCATTCCCAATCTCATATGACCAGACGGAATGGCAAATGCTATAAGAACCAGCACACTGGCAATCGCAGTGACAAACGGTTGCTTGATAATCGTATGTTCAACTATCCCACTTTTGTTCTTGCGGTGATGTAGTTCTTCTTTTGCTGGTTTAATGTGCCGATGAGCTAACGAAATCAGTGCTGGTAACAGAGTCATTGCTGATAAGACCGCAAAAGCTACCCCAACAGCAGCAGCTAGTCCCATTTGCGTCAAGAAGTCAATACCAACCAGACTTAAGCCCGATACTGCAATAATGACTGTGATTCCTGCAAATAGTACTGAACTATCTGCAGTTCCCATGGCATCACCAAGAGCTGTAAGGTAATCATTTTGTGTCGCACGATTAGTCCGATAACGGTTGATGATGAAGAGGGCGTAATCAATCCCACAGGCTAAGCTGAGGATCATTGCCAAACTCTGGGCAACTGATGCGGTCTCAAAGTAGTTAGAACCAATTCCGATAACTATAAGACCCAGTGCCAAACCAGTAACCGCACTAATAATTGGTAGGCCTGCCGTGATAAAGGAACGAAAGAGAACCATCATGAAGACGAAAGCGATTGCGACACCAATCAGCTCAGCAATTTCATTAACCCCCATCGGGTGAATTGAAACGGTTCCGGTGTATTCTACCTCGACACCTTTCTGGTCATCTAGTGTTTTAAAGGCTTGTTGTGTCTTATGGATTGTCGCTGGAGTAACCGAATTTGTCTTCTGGTCGTAGGTTACCGTGGCGTAGGTAGTCGTCAGATCTTTGCTAAACTTTTGTTCCTGATAAGGGTTAGTAACAGACGATACATGTGGTTTTTCCTTTGCCTTAGTTACAGCACTATTAATTGCCTGTTCTGTTTTTGGTTGCAATAATCCTTTCTTATCTTTGGTTTTTATTACAACCTGAAGGGTTCCATGATCAGTGTCCTGGTGAAATTCCTTCTTTAAGGTTGATTGAATCTCAGTTGATGGAATTCCTGAGATGGATAGTGACTCATTGTAGTCGGAGCCTAACTTAGCTACGATAGTTCCGAAGCCGAGTAGCGCTACTAACCATATAATGATCGCGGTCCACTTGTGTTTGGCCATACACTGACCAATTTTCTTTAGTAGTTTTCCCATACTCTCTCCTCTTTCTTTATTGACTTTCTAAATTATAGTCAGCATAATTTTAATAAACTATAGATAATAAAATAGGACTGCCAATTAAAGCGACAGTGTTTAGAAAGCGGTGATAAAGTGGCGGATTTAAGAAAATTACGCACCCAGCGAGAAATTCAACAAGCACTGGCTGACCTCCTATTAAAGAAGACATTCAGTAAAATTACGGTAACCGACATTGTCAACAAGGCGCTGATTAATCGCAACACCTTTTACCTGCATTATCGGGATAAGTACGACTTGGTTGAACAGATAATGATGACAATGGTTGACCAGTCAAGTTTCTCCATCAACGAATTCAATACAACACCATTCTATTTTCTACGATCAATCTCAAACGAGACTTCTGACTTGGGTCATCAGGTTATCAACCGCCAGCGAGCAGACAGCGAATTTCAGGAAGTAGTTTTAAAAACTATTCTCAAATTAGTAATGACAGATGCCGACAGCTCCAACAGTCAGATTTGGTTTACTTTCGGTAAGATTTCTGCAATCATGGCCTGGAATAATCAACACGGCTATTACTATGACATCATTCAAGACGCTGACCAACTTCAACAAATATTTGACACTGAAGAATTTCCTAATTTAACTGAATGAATAAACAAGTTGTGAGGATAATGTAACATCTGAACTTTTTATTAATCGCTTTTACAAATTGAAATCACTAGAATGCACACAAAAAAATGGGCATAAAGCCCATCAAGTCAGTGTATACAGCCTTTTCCCGATGTAAGCTCATGCACACAGTTTTTCTGTGTGCACAGCCGTATGCATAACATTCTTAAATAAACAAAAATAATCCTTGATATACCTTCGTAAAATGTTGATATATCAAGGATTAATAAACTTTGTAAATTTTAATTATGCTGACTAGAAGATTCGACTTCATCCTTATACCATTGCAAGGAGTACTCCAAATTAGTTATGAATTTAACGCGTTAAATTCTTGTATTGATCATTTAACTGACTTACGTCATCATTCTTTGATTCTTACCAGTACATAGCTCATCATATCCAATAACCTTACATCACTATTGAAAAATGTCAAAGTTATATAAAAATATCTTCCATTCCTATAGTAAAAGCACCCAGTTTTGACACTGGATGCTTTCTTTATATGGCAAACACTTTGGCAAACAAACATGTTATTTTTAATGAGTTGGCCAAGCTTTAACACTGCCAAAATGCCGTTATATCGCTATTCCAATACTAAGTTACATTATAATTCTATTCATACTCAATCGTCGACGGCGGCTTACTCGTGACATCGTAAAGGATCCGGTTAACGTGATCGACTTCGTTTACAATCCGTACCGAAATCTTTTGGAGGACATCCCATGGAATCTTGGCAAAGTCAGCCGTCATTCCATCAATTGAGGTTACGGCCCGAATAGCAACGGCGTAATCGTACGTCCGACCATCACCCATGACCCCAACTGAACGAATACCTGGTAAGACAGTGAAGTATTGCCAGATTTCTTCGTCCAAGCCAGCCTTCTTAATTTCTTCCCGAAGAATGGCATCACTTTCACGAACAATTTCCAGCTTTTCTGGAGTGATTTCACCAATAACCCGGATACCAAGACCTGGACCTGGGAATGGTTGCCGCCATACTAATTCATGCGGAATACCAAGTTTTTCACCAAGTTCACGGGTTTCATCCTTAAAGAGCTTCCGTAATGGTTCAATTAACTTGAAACCAAGCTTCTTTGGCAGACCACCAACGTTATGGTGTGACTTAATTGTCTGGGCAGTATCAGTTCCAGATTCAATCACATCGGTGTAAAGCGTTCCTTGTGCAAGGAAGTCAGCATCAGGAATCTTCTTGGCTTCTTCGTTAAAGACTTCGATAAATTCTTTACCGATAATCTTCCGCTTTTGCTCTGGATCAGTAACGCCTTCCAGCTTACCTAAGAAGCGATCCGCAGCGTCAACCTTAATAATGTTAACACCAAGGTCACGGCTCAACGCATCCATTACTTGGTCAGCTTCGTTCTTCCGTAACAATCCGTGGTCTACAAAGATACAAGTTAACTGGTCACCAATTGCCTTATGGATCAATACAGCAGTAACACTAGAATCAACACCACCAGAAAGACCCAGGATAACTTTCTTATCACCGACTTCTTGGCGGATCTCATCAATCTGCATATCGATAAAGTCATCCATTGTCCAGTTTGCTTGAGCACCGCAAACATCAAAGGCAAATCGCCGTAAGATGTCTAACCCATATTCGGAGTTACGAACTTCAGGGTGGAATTGAACACCATAGAATTTACGGTCATTGTCAGCAATAGAGGCAATTGGACAGTTCTTGCTAGTCGCAGTAACTTCAAAGCCAGCTGGCGCCTGCGTTACTAAATCACCATGACTCATCCATACATATTGCTTCTTTGGCAAACCTTTGAATAATACGGCATCGTCATTAAGAACCTCAATATCTGCACGACCATATTCAGAGTTATCAGCTTTTTCAACCTTACCTCCAAGGTCATATGACATTAACTGCATCCCATAACAAATACCCAAAATTGGAATACCGAGCTTAAAAATTTCTGGATCCACTTTGAATGCATTAGGATCATAAACACTGTTTGGCCCACCAGAGAAAATAATACCCTTAGGATTAATCTCTTTAATCTCGTCCGCGGTCAGCTTATGGGACAATAATTCTGAGTAAATCCCAAAATCACGCAAACGCCGAGTAATTAATTGATTATACTGGCTACCAAAATCTAACACGATGATCTTATCAAACGCATCTAAATTGATGTTTGCCACAATGACACTTCCTTTGTTCAAATTTTTATTCTTAAAGGCTAGTTTACAGGCCGAAAAGGGTTCGGTCAATGATTAATTCCTGTCTTAAACAAAAAGACTAGGTTATATCGCCTAGCCCTGTTTTTAGATGGAATTTTATTGAGAGTGTTTATTGGTTTAATTTTCAAGATCAAGATTTAATAAACGTAATTCTTCATCGACTGCCTGTGTTTCAAGCACTTGAGCTTCGTTATCCTTTTTGCTCATGATGATGACCTCCTCGTATCATTTAATCTATATCTTTCTTAAGCGGTGTCGTAACCATTGTCAACCATTATAATCAATAAAATTATGCGCAACCGTTCCCAGTGTTGATAAATCAAGGCTAAAAAGTTTATTTTTTTACTTTTAGCTTTACTTTTTACCATAATTCACAATGTTAAATTTGTAATACGTTCCAAATCTAGATGTTTGAATGCGTTTTCACGTTTTGGTAAAATTTAGTTGATTATATTTTTTTACTTGAGGTGTAATATGTTTATTCGGACAAAATACCTTAATCCGTTATTAGATAATATGGATCAGCCATCAATAAAGATTCTGGTGGGTGTTCGGCGGTGCGGAAAGACCACTATTCTTGAACAATTCCGTGCAACGCTTCGTCGGCAGGAGATTTCACCAAGTCAGATCCAAGTTATTAATTTCGAATACTTACTTGACAATGAGCTATGCAATCCTGAATACCTTTTACAATTTATCGTTGGTCGGCTCTGCAAACACCAAATGAATTACCTATTCTTAGATGAAATCGAAGTCGTTCCGCAATTTGCGCAGGTAGTTAATGCACTTAATTCCTTAACTAACACTGATATTTATATCGCAAGCTCTAATAATATTATTCTTGAGGAACAAAATCTTAAACAACTAACACCCCACGTTGTTATCCCCGTTTTTCCATGCAGCTATCGTGAATACCTAAAAAGGAACCAACAAGAAGCTGATTCCCAAACCCTATATCAATATTTAAATACTGGCGGCTTTCCCTATACCCACGAAATCCATGGCCCGATCAACCTAATCAATTACGTTAACGGTATTATCAACACAATCATTATTACCGATTTTACTCAACAAGCCACCCTCTGTAATCCAGGGTTAACTAAACAGCTTGCTCACCACCTCGCCCACCATGCTGGAACAACTCAAAATATTTCGCAAATTGTGGATAGTCTCAAACAGCATAGTATTACAACATCGAATAAAACCGTTGACTTTTACCTCCAGTTTTTACAAAATTCATTCATCTTTTATCCCTGCAACGAATATGATTTTTCAAGGCATCACGTAAAAAGTACCAATGTCCGTTATTATCCGGTTGACCCAAGTATTCGGCAAGCATTAACTCTCAAGAAAAACGTCCTTTCACAACGGATCCTTGAAAATATTGTTTTTATCGATCTCCTTAGCCAGGGGTATCAAGTATATAGCGGGCGGGTTAAGGATAATGAAATCACGTTTGTCGCGGTTAAGAATAGTATTTTCACCTGCATTCAGATTGCATATTCTCTTGCGGATGATGCCGCATATCGGCACGCGGTTTGCGGTCTCAAACAATTATCAGCTAAATATAAAAAAGTACTGGTTACGGTCAAACCAGCACTTAACTATGCCCACCTTAATCCTGACATTCAGGTAATTGATCTTTACAGCTGGCTTACCGCATAATTAGCCCCGCCGTAAATATAGCTTATCAACCACATGCCCAGTAGTTTTATGAAGTATTACATCAGCACGGCTCTTTGTTGGAAGGATAAATTCGCGTAAGTTAGGCAAATCTACTCGTTGCCAAACATCCTTAGCCATCTCAAACGCTTCTTGCCGATCTCCCTGTGAATAAGGGTAGTAATAATTAGACGGATCGGTAAAGGCAGTCTCAAGTAGCATTCCAAATCGTTGCAGGTACCAATGCTCAATTAAATCTGAATCAGCGTCAACATACAGGGACCAGTCAAAATAATCACTTACGTATAACTGTTGGTTGCTTGGTAACTGTAACGTGTTGATTCCTTCGACAATTAAAATATCTGGGCGATCAATAACAAGCGGTTTATCCAGTTGAACATCATAAACCTGGTGCGAATATGTCGGCGCCTTGACAACCGGCTCACCAGCCTTGACGTCATTAAGGAACTTAAGAAGCTTTTCCATATCATACGATTCAGGGAAACCTTTCCGATCCATAATTCCCCGTCGTTCAAGTTCAACATTGGGATATAAAAAACCATCTGTCGTCATCAGTTCAACTCGCTTATCTGGGAGCATCTTATTTAAAAGAATACTAATTAACCGCGCAATTGTACTCTTTCCGACTGCGACCGAGCCAGCTATGCCAATAATATAAGGTACACGAACTGTTGAACGTTGTAAGAAATTCGCCTTTTGCATCTGCCATTCCAAAAAATTCTGATAGCGAAGTTGGATTAACTTTATCAAGGGCAAATATACATCTTGGACATCCTCAATCGAAATTCGGTCATTCAGTGACTTAATCTCGTCCAAATTACCTTGTGTTAACCGAACTGAATCAGTTGGAAAAAAGCTATGCCAAGTTTGGCGGTCAAATTGTTCGTAATTCATCCATTCATCCATTACGCAAAATCCTTTATTTTATCCCGTTCTGAAAACGGTTACTCATGTTTTATAGTAACATATTATAAGCGCAATTAAAGTCTAATCTTGCTTGTGAACACCTAAACATTTTATCAAATAATTTACACAACGCAACTATTTTACTTTACATAACAAAAGAGGTTGGGAATAACCCAGCCTCTTTGCTATTTTACTATGGTTTAGGGAAGTTTAATTTCGGATAATCTTTTAACTCTGGTGCATCGGTTGTGTAATCATCGAGTGTACTTTGGTTATTATTTTCCGTCTTCAAACTTGTCTTTTGTTTCTTCTGTTGCTTTTGGAGGTTCTTCAAACTCTTCTTAAGGTTATAAGTATATTGCTTCTTATCAACTTTCTTAAAACCTGGCAGCTTATAGAACCGTAGCAAGTCACCGTTTACCACCTTGTCTGACAATCCAAGGTCCGTTGTGACATACTTTTGAATCTCACCAATTTCTTTCCGCTGAGCAGCAGTTTGATGGGTGATCTGTTTACCATTCTTAGTGTAATAGTAGTCACCATTATACTTAGTGTACTTTGGCGTTACCCAATCACCATTTCTAAATGGAACAATCTGCTTGTTTTCAGGTGAAAGTAAATCCTGACCAAATTGGATATAATTCTTAGAGCTAATCCCTAGCAAGTCTTCAAGCGTTGGCAATACATCGATTTCTCCACCATAAGTATGGTTAATACCACCCTTTAATCCAGGCATATTAATCATAAACGGTACTTTTTGGAACATTGCTAAATCGTAATTAGTAACCTTCTTCTTGCCTAAAATCTGAGCAATCGCTGGTTGGTGATTATTAGAGATTCCATAATGATCCCCATAAAGAACTAACACACTGTTTTGCCGCAAACCGCTTTTATCAAGATAGTCAAGGAATTCGCCAAGTGATTCATCTAAGTAACGGGCAGTTTGGACATACGGGTCAACTGTATCATCGCCCGTCTTCCATGCTTCAATATCCTTATTCTTTTTATCAAGAATGTATGGGTAGTGATTAGTAACCGTAATAATTTTGGCATAGAATGGCTGCGGAAGTTGTTCAATGTAGTGAGCTGACTCTTTCATGAAGATCTTATCCTTCATTCCATATCCAGCATCATAATCCTTAGTCTTTGGATAGTATTCTTTACTAAAGAAGTACTGGTAGCCAAATGACTTGTAGGCATTGTCACGGTTCCAGAAACTAGGTACGTCACCGTGGAATGACGCTGTAGTATATCCCAGCTTTTGATGGAGAAGTGCAGGTGCTGATTGGAAAGTATTGGTTGTTCCATCAGTAACCATTGCTGATCCTTCTGGTAATCCAAATAATGAGTTTTCAAGCATTGTTTCAGCATCAGCAGTCTTACCTTGACCCACTTGATGGAAGA